>Ga0179593_1818320_pt1 | contig 31511 bp, 37 predicted proteins | sample CZODoug2_1_08_16_FD_185931 | JGI IMG/M metagenome (GOLD analysis project Ga0179593, IMG submission 185931) | Vadose zone soil fungal communities from Angelo Coast Range Reserve, California, USA - CZODoug2_1_08_16fungal (PacBio error correction) | ecosystem: Environmental > Terrestrial > Soil >...
GAAGGGTGAGAGGAGAGTTTCGGACGTTCCGGTGACGAGCGAGAAGGAGAAAGGGTGGGACCCGCGCCACTCGGCGTAAATCGCTCGGAGGAAGAAAAGAGCTAGCAGTCCCCGCTCATGAAAGACTTCGCGCCGGCCACCTCTTATGGGCGAGGAGGGATATCATCGCGAGCTTTATCATATGGGTAAAAAGGGAAAGGCTCCGCGGTCGTCAATTTCAAGGGAAGGGGAATTCGATAGGAGACGTGACCAACTACAGTTGGACCATCAACAATGAGAGAAGGATTCCTAATCCGCCGATCGGAGCTAAGGAGAAATGTCCAGAGAACAACAATCTATAACCATCCGGAGAAATTTAGGAACAGGAACATTGCAAGCTCCGTTCTGGTCGAATGGTTAGAAAAAAAGAAAAGTAAGCGACGAGCCAAGGAAAAAAAAAAACTAAGAGTTGAAACGAGAGGTCCTCCTATTCATGTGTCCCGGACATACTGGGAAGGGGGAGGAAAAAAAAGAAGACGCATTATTCACGCAAAGAATACAGAGAGGGGCTATACTCGGCGGGCAATCGATTCTTATGTTGAATAAGGCAGAGAATAGGAACCAGCCGCCACGCGGGTCAGGGGAGCAAAAATAAGGACCTCCTCTCAACTGACATAGTAAAAGGCGAGAAGGGGAAATATAAGGGATAGAAAACGTCCTGGAAAGTGATTGATCAAACCGTGAAAATGTCCAAGAGGGAGGACCCAGTGATACCTACTCCGATGACCAACGAAGCACTGCACCCATCCTCCTCAAATGAAAGGAGGCTTTCATCGCCGCCGAAGAAAAAGGAAAGGAGCCGCGGGGGCACCCCGGAATCAGAGAATGATATTCTTGGTTGAAGATACACGGTTTGGGGAAGGACTAGGGAAAAAGAGGCATAAGCTTTGGGAAACACTTCGTAGGTGGAAAGAGCTTTTTCGCAAAGAAAAAAGAGGACTAAATTATGAACCGGAGAGGGGGAACACAGAGCTCCCAAGCGGTTGATGAGGAGAAATCCAAGGAGAATGGGGTGTTCCTAGATGAATTGGGGAGAAGCGTATGTAACCTAGGGGAACGTCAAAAGGGGGGGAGAAGGGTCCAAACCTCGGCCCATGCCGCACAGGAACCGACGGAAACCCCAAGTCGCAAAGTGGGCTCTTTTAACACATTGAAGGATAAGAAGAAAGAACGAGGAGTGTGGACAACTCGTTCCGAGAAAAGGGGGGGAAAAAGAAAGGAAAACTAATTTTAACCGAAAGAGCCTAAACGGATGAAAAAATTGCAAGCCTGCTGTTGGGGTTCCGGCAAATAGGTGGGAAGAATGTGGCTGGCATCGGGGAGGCGAAAGAGCGCGATCGTTAGACCTAAGGAACCATTGCGGTGGAAGTGGGGTCCTCAATCGCGAAGTTAGAAGGGCGAGGTGCACCCGACTAAAAGCAACTGCCTGTGCGGTCAAAATAGGGGGGAGAAGCCGTGCAAGAACGGAGAAGGATGCCATGGAGAAAGAGGGAAACGCACGGGAAAGAAGATTCGGGGGGCCGTAACCAAAGTCCTATCTTCTGACTGCGAAAAGGAAGGGGAACGGGGGAAAAGGGGCTTACCCTCCGGCAAGGCGAGAAATAGCCCGGTGCAAGTAGAATTCCTTGCGACAAAGAAAAGGAAGGGATTCTCCTTCGGCGGAGACCCTCGAAATGTGGAGCGATGCGACAAGGGTCGAGTAAACATCGATAGTCAAGAGGGACCGCATGTAATCCCCAAAATCGGGGGAAGGGTTAGAGACGAGGGCCTCGACAAGGCGGATTTCAGCTCATTGAAGGGGCAAGAAATCGGAGCTCTTGGCGCATAGGACTTCGGGCAGCAGAGCTGAATTTATCGGGGGGGGTGTCAACGGAATACTACGGATTAAAAGAGGCAAAGGAACCCAGCGATCAATGAAAAAGACTCACACGGCTGTAAAGAAAAAAATTTAAGGGGCTCGCGACTAAAGAAGAGCGACCGTCGCCCGCACTAGGACGTACATAATGGAATACAGAAAAAAAAAAAAGAAGGAAAGAAGACCAAGGATCTCTTACTTGCTTAATCAATCGAGAGGAAAGAGGATCATTGACGATCGGGAACCAACCTCGGCAATTCGGCAATTTCTGCCCTTCCAAAGGCAGAAAAGAAGGGGAGCGCGGCTCTCCGGGTTGCATTTACGTGAAGCTATGCGAAAATGGAACTCGCTCTTCAACTAGCGGAGGCATCAGAGTAGATCAGCGGATCGAGGTCTCCGGAAAGGAGAACGTTGATGTTCTATAAGAGGACTTGAGCGGGGAAGTCCTAGTGTTGTCTGGTAAAACGGATCGTCACCGAAGAGGATGTTAGCTACTCGGCCGCGCAGGGGTATGCACGGGAGCTTAAAGGGAGGAAAACGGTCTGCATTCCATCAGCCTCAAACAAAAAGGGGAGAGAGATGGGCGACCCTGAATGCTCGTGCCAATATGTCAAAGGCATAGCCGTAAGAGTAGCGTCCGGGTAAATGTTAAAGAGGGCAGATAAAATAGTGACGGGCCGCCGACGCCGCCCGATACTCAAGCGCCTTAGTCCGTCTGAGGACTAATTAGGAAGAGCAGCTGGCCTCGCGAGGTTTTGGCGGAATAGCGACGCGGGGGTTTGCAGAAACCTTAAAAAGAAGAGGAAGGAAAAAGCGCGCGCCGGATTGGAGTCTGAGGGGGCATCGTGGCGACGGCATCTCTCAAAGAGGCTTGGTTCCAACAGAGAAGGATTTGAATAAAGGAAGACGTGACTCGACGATTTTATGACCGTACACAGCAAAATACATATACGAAATGAAGTCTTCCGATGGAAGGACCTGAAGGGAGGGGAAGAGGTGTCACCGCGCGCCGGAAACCGAGAAAAGGGACGCACAGCATTGGCTGGGGTGATTCCCCGCGAGGAAAGGAGAGTACGTTTGTCGACGAAGGGAGCCGAGAGGGCTCACTTGGGCAAGTGAAACTGCGAGGGCTGCTCAGCTAGAGAAAGCGGGGGGGGGAAATGGGGACTGCAATCCGCCTGGGGGAGAAAGAACGAAAAGAAGGTGTGGATACTTGCTAAAGCGAACTCCGAGGGGTTCTACTCGACCTGTGAGAAGAGGCGTAAGAGGGAGGTGCCGCCGCCGCCGGCGCCATCCAAGCTTCTGAAGTACGTGACATTGCTCAGAGACCAGAAGGGGGCAGCCAACGAAAAAATTCTTCTCGCATGCACGCTTGGGGAGGGGCAAAGGGTGCCTCTCAATGTTCGAATAGGAGGGGGGAAAAGAATGGAAAGAAAGTGGGAACGTCCCCCGGACGCAGAGTCTGCATCACGGCAGTAAAGTTGGGGACATATCTAGGCTTGCCACTTGGAAGGGAAAAAGGGCACAGTCCGATAGTAGGAGAGCCGGAAAATAGCGTCGTTGAGGAACCGGAGGGGAGATTTCGGACACCTACCTGCTCGCAGGGTCCTTAAAAGAAAAGTCAGGCCTTCAGCGCCTAGCCAGCAATGCAGACAAAGACCGCAGAAATCATTCGTATCCGAGGGTCTTTGAACTTCTGGGGAAGAAGGGGGAGCTGAGTTTCCAAAACCAGAGGGAGTGCCACAACTGCGGTATCGTACTGAACGGATTCCTGTGGCTTCATCGACATGAATGGGGGAAATGTCCTGCGTTCACAGGAAGAAAAGGGAAGGCGGGCAATTCGAAAAAGAGTGATTTCCCGAAACGTTCACGAAGGGTAAAATTTATAAGGGAACACTCGCAGTCCCGCGGGTTAGCAAAAAGAAGAGGTCTGATTTAAAAAGAAGGAACTTCAGAAAAAGAGAAATCTCACCTGTAGGAGGCAAAGGGGAAAGGGGAAGAGGGGAAAAAAAAAAACTACGAGGGAGTAAGCAGGTGAACAATGGAATGGCTTCTCGTCCGGAACAAACAGAAGAGTCGGGATGCGTCAACCAAATATCAGTCGCTTTTCGGAGGAATGCCTGGGTGAGGGTGGATGTGGGGCGAGGAAAGCACGTCAGTGCTGCGGAAAAGAACGGAGGAGGAAGGTGTCGGCGCGTTAAGATTAGGTAAAAAGAACGCAGCGAATCCCGGGGGGCATCTTATTTATCATCTAATGGGATCGCAGAAAGGAAATAAGGAGCACGTTAGGGGAATAGCTGCCTAACGAGGACGTCTCGCCCGCCCTTTCGGCAACACATTCGGTGGGAACGAGGATCGGCATCACCTCGCATCTCAAAGGGGGGGAAAAACCGATTGGGGTAACTCCTCTTACCTGTCTTGAGAAAAAGATAGGCTCGGATCATCGTTTCTGAAGGGAGGGGGCAATTGAAAGTTCGCAAAACCGCGTTCAGGAGGCCACACCTCTTCAAAGATTAAGCAGGAGGGAGGTTGGGGCGGAGCGGGGAAAGAGAAAACTCAAAGTCACGAGTATTGAAGTAGAAAAGGGAGGAAAGAAGCCGGCGTACTTGACGGCTGGTATGCCGCGTTGTGAAGTGAAGTTCGGGAAAAGAAAGGAAAAGGAGAAGTATTGCTAGTGATAGAATCGGCGATGGCTGGTCAACCTGGCGTACTACGGGGGAAGGTCAGGAGGGAAAAAATCTGGACTCGGCGCACGTCTATTCGATCGGGGGAAGGGAGAGGGCGGAGGACTCCGATGATAACTTCTGTGTCGGTAGGTACCCATGAGCGGCGGCGGGTTGCTACCTGAGGGGAAAATTAAAGGTCAAAGGGGAGCTGGCCGCAACCGAGGGCGAAGATGCACCGGACTCTCTTGAAAAAAAAAGGGTCGCGAGCTTCAGATCAAAACGGCACAAAAAATCGCAACGGTAGGTAAAATAAGATGATGACTAAGAGCGAGGGAGGGTAGGAAAGTCCGGTAAAAGAGAGCGTCGCCACAAACGGGTCAGAACACTCCGGCGTGGCCTCGCTCAAGTCTCCCGCCGAGGGAGATAAAAAAAAAAAAAAAGCTTACAGCGCGCCGCGCACCATCATGCTGTTGATTCCAGAGATCAGAGAGAAGGGTAGTCCCGCGCGAGGGGACCAGATAGAAACTCCTGCGAAAGCGCGGCAATTTCAATCCGAAAAGGGGAGCATATAGGAGGAAGAAACGCCTTGACCGCCATAGGGCGAAATCAGAATCCGACTGGGAAGCGAAGAGAGCTGCAACGGGTCATCGAATTAACGTTACAGGCACTAACAGCCTTAAATACTTAGAACTGGGGAGGATAATTGCGGGAAACTGGAGGAAAAAAGAGGCGCGGCGGCGCTGATTTGCTTGGGACGAAAAACCAAAAGGCTGCCGAAATCAGGATGATAGGAGTGGAACGAAAGGATGGTGGCCTAGCCGGGCTTAGGATCCCGTCCAAGGAGCGATAAAGAAAAGAGACCATAGGGGCCCGCAAGAGGAGGGGGGACTATAGTGCAATTAACGGCGGCGCGATCGGGCGATATAGGTGATGCACCAAAAGAAGCCCAAAAAAAAAATCCGACGTTGCGAGGCGCGCGAGCAAATAAAGTAACCGCAGCATATAAGAGGGGATCCGAAAGGGGCATAGATGCCAGGGCGACAAGGGGGGATCAACCGTCTTTCCAAGAGAGTGAAAAGAAGAAACTAAAACCTACGCCGATGACGGCCGACATAATGAAAAATCCGGGGAGCGAGAAGCATGCAACGAAGTCATGCGGAAGTCAGGACAATCCAGAAACATCACCTGGGACCGGAAAAAAAGAATCACAAAAAGGACTTGGTGACAAATACACGGCCTCCGGAAATGGGGTGCTGGAGCAAAAAATGAAGAAGAGTGGGAACTTAAGGACAACGCTTTCCGTAAGGCAAAGAGCTGGAGAAGCTTCGAGGAAAAAATACCGGTAGATAATCAACAAACGACGAAGGGGGGAAAAACGGAAAGCAGTCGGTATTCGTCCAAATCAACAGAGTGTTCCTAGACAGTGGGGGGGGGGGCATAAAGGGAGCTTTTCGGCGAGGCCCAAGTTTGGACAAGAGAAGAACGCAAGAAGTCACTACTACGACATCCGGGCATTCAATTGGTGAGAGGATAGGAAAAAGGCCGGAGAGGAAAATCGAACGCACGCTCTTGTTCGTATGAGAAGGGGGGGTTGAATCAATCCAGTCAACCTACGGAAAAGAGCCTCAAAATAGAAAGGGATAAGCAGCCTGCGTGGGGCGGGAGGAGGTTGGGACTAGGTCTAATTCGAGGACTCTAATCTTACGAGGATTAAGGAAAATCGATCGGTGGGTATACTTCGCGACACGGTTAGAGCAAGCTTCTAAGTGGACAATGGGGATACTATCACGGTCAACTTGGAGGGCGGAAAAAATTCGTAGATCTGGCACCGGGAAATGAAGCGTAAGGAAAGAAGCAAAAGACATTTCGTCGAGGGAACAACCATAGGGATCAATATCTGCGAAAAGGAGTCGACGAATCAAAGCTCGATCCCCTCCGGCAGCGAAAACTGGATGAGGGGGAAAAAAAAGGGCAAGGCTTCCGCGTAATGAGGAGCGTACTCATAAGGGGTGGGGGGAGAAAAGGTCGCACGTTGTATCCTCGAGCCAAACACAGGGAGGGTAGAGGGGGGAGAGGTCCCCGACCTTCGAATGGGCAAAAAATCTTGTCGGGGAGGCTAAAAATCGCGGGTTGTGCACAGCCCGGTCGAGAAAGAGGCGGGGGAGCAGCGCGACGAATGTGCTTGGAGCCTAAGTAGAGTCTAAGGGATGAAAAACTCCCATCGAAAAAGGAACACAGCGCGCGAATCAAAGGAGAAAAACGGGGCTTTTCTAAGAGGCGAAAAAAGTCTGGGGGGGAATAACGTCGCCCATCGAACTGTCGGAACGACAAGAGCCTCAAGGGAGGAGGGTAAGCGATTCACTCCTCTCCAAATAACGGTAAATCAAAATCTTCTAGTCAAGGGAGAATTTTTATGAAGAGAAATAAAGAGTATCCTCTGAAGGGGTGAGCCAAAAACACTTGGCGCAGAAGACGCTACCAAGGCGGCTGCATCCGATGGAAATCACTCTTATGAATGCTTTTAATCAAAAAAAGAGGGAGAGGGAAGTGCAATCCTCTTTCAAACAAAAGTAAGGAATCAAAGGGAGTGCAGCATAATCGGATCCGCTTATACTATAAAAAAATTTTAGAACGCGTCGGCCTCACTAGGGTTTAGAGAGAGGGGAAAAGGAAAAAGTGCGAATAATCGTGGCTGACTCTTCGGAGAGGGGGAAAGCGATGGAAGGGGCCGCTTCATGCCGGTTCTTCACATCAGATCAAGGGGGGGAGGAGGAGGAGAGGGGGGAATGCATCAGGGTGGAACCATCTTAACCGCGGAGAAAACTTCAGAAGGACGGAGCAAACCGCGCTCGACCTGTGAAATATTTACTGGATACAAGCCAAGGGAGGGGGAAGAAGAGAAAGCCTCAGACTCAACGTCATAGTCAAAGCGGGGAAAGGCAGAAGATGATCGCCTCGCATGAAGGGCTGAAAGAGTTTGAAGAGCTCATCAAGCGGGGAGATGGGAAAGCCTCCCCAACAATAGGTATGCGGGGGCGGACGAGGGGAGAGGTATAGAATGGGACTAACGGGACCGAAATGGAGGGAAAAGAGGTCCACAATGAGGGGAAAGAGAGAAGCTTTCCTCGATGGGAAGGAGGGCCTGAGCAAAGAGGGAAACTGATACGAAGAATAAGTCTCCGCAGCGTCAAAGGGGCGCGTGAAGACACTCGGCACCGGAGGGGAATAAACGTTGCCAGCACGGAAGGGGGGGGGAATGGGGGGGCGGCGCTGGTTTCATGGCTTCGATGACGTTTGCAGAGGTTATAGGGAAGAGAAATTCCGAAGTCTAACAAGAGGGAGAAAAAGCGCGTTTCGTATCTGCTGGGGGAAGGAAAGAGAGGAGGAAGGGGGAGGGGAAGGAGGCATGGGGGACATGCAACTTTGGGAGGGGGATAGGGGGGAAAAGGTGTGTATTCTTTTCTAAACTCGCCTGGATCCTCTCTTTACTCGGCAGGGGAAGAGATCGTAAGAGGATCGATCGAATCTCGATGGAAGCGCCAGGAGAATCAATCGGGTAGGTCCAGACCTCAATTATCCCGAGGAACCGGCCGGAGCAGGGCAGCCTAGTCCGATCAAAAACAGTGGAGAGAAGCATTGAAAAGGCGAGGAGAGGAAGCTTCTCCCTATGTGACAAACCGAGAAGCTTAATTTCGGGATAGTAAGCTCATTAAGAATAAGCATCGGAGCGAAACGCACAGGCCGGGGGGAAGGGAGGAGTTTCAATCAAAATGCGGCGGAAAAAATAGAAGCGCCTTCGGACCCACGGGCGCAGCAAATTGGCCAGGGCGGAAAGATAGCTTGAAAGCAAGAGCAAATCGTACAATCGTCCTCCAGCCCACAAAGACAATGGGGGGAAAAGAACGCTGCGTTTTTAGGAGCTGTTAACTCGCAGGTTGGGGGAAAGGCGGAAAGTTTCAAACCCTAGAACGGACTGGGATCAAGGGGTAGGGATTCGTCTGCGGAAAGGTGTGGCTATCAAGGGCCCAAGGTGGGGGAAAAGGGTTGGAAAAACGACTTGCCGTGCGAGCAATGGAAAGGAGAATATTTCGCTCAGGGAAGACCACCGTATGTTGAAACAAAGTCGAATAGTCGAGATTTGCGATCGCATACGCGCATGGAGCTCGGGAGTGCCGCGGTAGGAAGGGGGTACTTCGAGACGAGCTCTAAGAAAAGCTGGGGAGAGAGATTCCAGCAGGCGAGAAATGTAGCTGCTGCCTCGCAGGGCGAGAGGGGAAAAATCACGAATGACAGGGCTTCGGGAAAAAAAAATAGAAAGCTTTTAGGAGAATGTGCGGAGGGGGAGTATCTGGAGGGAAAGAAGCGTCAGTTTCTGCGGATTATCGCTCCGAGTTGGCGTGCAGTATGAGGGCCGAAGTAATAGGCTGAGGTAAAGGCAAAAAAGGGGGTCAGCGGGTCATGAGAGACACCGGGTACGCAAGCAGGGGCCTTATGAGTCGGCGGCGTAAGAAATCTCGAACTGCTGCCGTGGGAGGGGGTACAGGGGGTGGATAGGAAGGATCGACGGCACCTTTAGTTTTCGGCTGGAAGGGTAGACTGAAAAAGGAACATCGATAACGTGCAACGGCCGATGTCATCTCGTACATTCGCTTGAGTTCGTGGAGGAGGGGAAGGTAAAGAAACTGGGCTGGAGGGGTCTGTTTAAAAATACAAAATCATCACGCGTTTCATGCCAAAAAGAAGAGGGTCCTTAAGCTAGAAGAAGTTGGTTTGGCGGAAGCAAAAGCGCAGATTCAAGGGGTTCCAAAGGGAACAGGGAAGTCTCCGCAGAGTTCAGGTGTAGAAGTTGTACTCCCAGAAATTCATAAAAGGCTCGAAGGGAACGAGAGGGGCGGGAGTATCGGAATCTGTGCTGGTCAACCTGGCGTTGGACTACTGTATGAAAAGGGCGAAGGAACGCGGCTAGAAGAGTCAATGTCAGTAACTCGAGCGTGATGATTACAGGCCAGAGCCGAGTGAAAATAAGAAGATGGTGCCGCGCGCGAATTCTTAAGACACATGAACCGCGAAAGGCGGACGAGGAAGGGATTTGTGCGCTGGCACCGCGGGGCGCAAAGGGTTCACCGGAACTTTCCTAAAGATCATCGCAGTCAGAGGGGGGGGAATCGGCAGGAGAAAAAAACAACACGTATGAGGAAAAGGAGGAGAAGGAGAAGAAATGAAGCTCGCTAATGCAAGGGGAAGGAGTGAAGACGGGGACGCCAAAGAAAGGTTGAAGGCAGAAAAAGCTTAATCGCCTCCTTTTACTTCGAAGCGTCGGAGAAAAAGAAGGACTGCTCAGGCGGAATTATTCGCGCCGCGCACAGGACGAGAAAAAAAAGAAGAATCAAAAGAGGGAATCAATGTCCCGCTCATCACCGGAAATGGGAACCGCGTTCCGAAGCAAGGGGGGAATTTGAAAAAAAAAAAAAACAAACCGCTTATCGGAAAGTAGACCACGCAGGTCAAAGAGAAATCAAAAGGAACGACTAAAACGAAGATGGGCCGCGGAAGCTCGCGCAGGTCTCAAAGGGAAGAGGAAGTACAAAAGACCGTCATACGTAAGAAAATGGCGATGAATGAAAGCACCCAAAAAAGGGGGGGGGGTGAACACGGACTCAAGAATCGGGGACGCGAAGAGGGTGCTTCCGCCAAAACAGGCTGAAAGAAAAAAAATAAGATGGGACGCTGGAAAGCGGGTCTTGGTGCGAATCCGAAAAAGTTCGTACCGCTATAACATTATCAGAAACGAAGAAATTCCCAAAGGCAGGAAAGCGAAGGCAAAGAGTGGACAAGATACTCGGTGTCAATTCAGATGTCGTGGCGATGGAAGGGGAAAGATCCAGAATCAACCACCGATAAGGGGGTTGACAAGGGATCGAGCAAAAAAAAAAAAAAGTCAACAGGGCGGACGCCGCCGGGCTATCGGTCATATAAGCACAAGCGGGGAGAAGAAATATACCCAAGCTGACGAAAAAACGGAGAGGATACAAGTACGTACTGCCACGCCAGCATGCGTCCGAATAAGCAGTAAAGCCTGCTTCAGAACTGACGAGGAAGAAAACCACGCCGTAGAAAGCGAAAGGAATTCTTGGTTGCGACTAACTGTCCACGAGGGGAAAAGGACAGGAAAAAGGAGAAGGGAAGCATTGCATAAGGGGAAAGGAGGATGTAAACAGCCTTTCAGGCTGAGAGAGAGGAAGACGGACCGAAGATTAGAGTCAACAGGACCCGCGTAAAAAGGAAAAAACGGATGAAAGACAGCAAATAAAACGCTAAGTAAAAAAGAGGTTTTCTGACATACCGTCGAGCTTTGAGGGAAGAGAGAAGTTTTTCAGACAGAGCCAGCCGCACGGCAAGGAGAAGACCCAATCCAACAACAGTAAGGCACAGTGGGCGCACAAAGGCCGCGATCAGTACAATAAGGGAAGGGAAAGGAGGAAGGGTGTGGAACGTAGGCGTAGGTTTTGAAAACTCCATGCCATGCTTAAAGGGAAAAAAGAAAAAGAGGCGAAACTGGAAAGCGGCCGGGGAGGAAGGGAGAATGACGTTTGGAATTTGAGGGAGCGAATAGACATCGTTCCGATCGGCGAGAGGTGGTCCGATAGCTACTCCGGGGGCCTAACAGAAGGGGGGAGGGGAGAGGGCAAAGACGATCCGCCTGTGCTTTTGAGTCGCGGATGAGGCAAAAAGTGACATGCGCTCGAAGGAACCCGCAATCCGCCTGCGTCAAAAAAGGGACGTGACACCAGAAAAAGCGACATCTTCGAAACGATTAAAAGGCACCCACAAAGAAAGAGAGGGAGAGAATGAATGGTCACGTAAGCAAAGGCGGGAATGGCGGCAATGTGAAAAAAGAGACCGAAAAGGGGGGAAAAGGGCATCGAGATTTCCGATGAAAAAAACCGCGCGGCCGGGGAAAAAGATAAGAGAGCTGCTCGTTGGAAGCACTGCAGAGAAGGAAAAAATCGGGCTGAGAGAAACCCGCGACCCAGCGGATTGAGTGAAAAAAGGCCCATATCGAACGAAGAAAGGGTGAACAGCCGTCGGTGTAGAGTTGTTGAAAAAAGGGAGGAAAAAGGGTCAAGGAGGAGGAAAGATTCCCTCGACAAAGGGAACCCAGCGTGGCCAGGAAAAAGATGTGCTGAATATGGTCGGGAAGAAAAAAAAGCGACGGCCGGCAGCAAGCGGACGCGCCCGCGAACTTAGTCTGGACACAAGAATGCGTAAAGAGAGTCGTAAGATAGAAGAGTTCGGAACCGTGGAAATCAAGAAAGGAATCTTGTCCTGGATTCATAAGGGGGGGGGGGATCCCTCGGAGCGATCCATCCAAAGTTGCTCCAAGTAGGGATTCTCATAACCTCTCGGGAAAAGAGCGCACTCTTTGGGAAAATAATCAGGAGTGGGGTCGCAGGAGATACGGAAACAGAAGCAGTTCGTAAAACTACAGAGAAAGAGGAAATCATCCTTCTAGGAATCAAGAGAGGCCGAAAAAGTATGGGGCGTCGTAGGCGGTTAATTGGTGATCTGGAGAAAAATGGGAAGATTACTTAACTGGGGTGGGGGCGCTACTAGTTCCTGCGATGAAAACAGGATGAAAGGAGCGGGGTAGAGAAAACAGGCATTAACCTCTCTCTAAAAAAAAACGGGGGTACAGAGAGGGAAGGGGAGGGAAAACTGAACCCATCTATCCAAGCTGCCGCTAAGAAAAGTAGCTCAAAAAGGGGAACGATGTTTGAAGATGGGGGGGTGACAGCAAGGGAAGGACCGCCGAACCCGCCCGCGATCGGGCCAGGGGAGCAGGCACAGATGGAAAAAGAGGACAGGGCTGAGAACCAGGCAGGGAAAGGCGAGTTTGCAGAGAGGGGAAAAAATTCGGGATTGGATACGGCCAGGCAATCCGATTCCTAATAGGATCTCTCGCCGAGCTGAGGGAATGAAGGGCCGATGGAGCCTCTCGTGATTGGACACATATCCGGCTTGAAAACAGGACCAGAGAATTTGAAGGCCTCGCTGCAGGCGTCCTGATCGAGGGAGTACTGGTCAATCAGGGGATGGAGGAGAAACCGACGGAGGGGGCCGAAACTTAGGTGGACTGCACGCCACGGGTGAAGAGGGGGGAGGATGCGAGGACGGTCGATGGGAATCCGTTTTTCGAAGAAGTGTTCGTCGACGGGGAAAAAAAAAAAAGACGGAAGAAGAAGGAGGGGATCAAGGGCGGGTTATAGAAAGCGATTTTCAATGAGCCATACGAGAGGGGAGGGACCCGCCGCAAGAGGGGGGGGACATGGCGCGCAGGCGAGGGAAAGACAGAAGCGATTGAAAAAATGGGCTAAAGACGAAAAGGATATCGCCGCCAGCGCTCCATCTTGTATAACGTTTCACGTCTGAAGAAGGGAGAGGGCAAAGTCCGCTGGGTGTTACGGCCGAATACGGGAGAAGAGGGTCGGAGAAGGAGAGAAAGGGTGGTAAAGCGGAGCGCTCGGGACGGATTCGACGCATGTTCATCACTAAGCCAGAAGAAACTCAGAAAAAAGACAAGGGGAAGGGCGGATCGTAGATGGGGGATCAAGAGGAGGAGTTAGCAACCGGGAGAGGAATACTGACACCTAGGGTCCTTACGGCGGAACATTTCGGGCAGACGCCGAAAATTCGAAGGGATAACTCAGAAAACGGAGCTTATTTCGCAAAAAAAAATCGGGGAGCTTCGTTTAAAAAAGCTAGGGGGGAAAAAGGTGTTAACAAGACGCGGTTGCCAAACTGCAGGGCCGTTCGGGGATACGCGGAAAGGGGGGGAGCAGCGAAAGGGTGAAAGGAAATAACTTTTGGGTACCGGGAAAAGTCAAAGGAGGCTTGTCGATATGTGGAAGACACTAGGATGGCGACGCCGACACGGTCCATGGGGAGGCAAAAAACAGGGAGATCTTAACACAGGGGCAGGGGATCGGGGGTCGATCGCATCCCGCACGCAGGAGACTCTGGAAAGAAAAAAAAGAGGTTCAAAGAATTGATTAATTAGCAAGCTCGAAGAAAATTTGGGGCTCGAAACCGAAGGGTAAAAGGGGAGACAAAATCTGAGGCCTAGGAACCGAAGTAACGGTCACAAACCGAGAACCGTTTATCTGCCAAAAAAATAAAGGGGCTGGAAAAAAGGGGAAGTTGCTGAGGTAAGGAGTCAAAAGGGAGGGTCTGCGATTCACGCAAAGGAGGTGTTACGTCGTGGCAGCGCCATCGGGGGGGCAAAAGAGGAAAAAGTTCCGCAGCTGAAAAAAAGGGGGGATCATCTCAAGTGTCGTCGGAGAAAGGGAAATGAGATCCCGGACTAGCTGCAGTTGAGCGGAGGGGTAACTTTTAGAGCGACAAGAAAAAAAGGGGAGGAGGAGGTGTCTTCTGGACGTGGAGCGAAACCAGGCCATCGCCTACTCAATAGTTGTCCACTTAAGAGGAAGAGGGGGAGACACTCTCGGAAAAATAGCGTCCGATCATAGGCTTCAAGGTAGGAGTCGAAAGGAGCACAAAAAATCGTAAAAGCCTTAGCAGGAGGCGGAAAACTGGACCGGGAGGTTTGCGTAGGGGGGGAGACAAAAGGAAGTCGATAGAATTGGGTCACCATTGTCCTGGCCATTGATCCATCGTCTTACTGGAAATGGGAGGAAGAGGAAAATGCAAAAAAAGGAAAAGCGCCGCGGACGAATGATCGAGTAGGGAAGAGGGGCTCGGCGGGCACTGCCGTTTGTCTACATGACGAGATCCCCGAAGCGGAAGGGACGGCGCATCGTAAGATCAAAACGAAAAAAGGGGTTACGCGCTCGCGCAGATCGAGGCCAAACGAAGATTCAGCATGACACGCGGCGTAATTGAACTCGCCAGAAGCGAGGCAACAGGGGGGGGGGGGAGAGGGCCTGCAACCGTAGTGGAGAACGTTAAAAAAGAACGGTCCGAACGCTCATCGCAGTCCAAGCTTCAAAGAGGAGGGAGGGAGATCTCTCAAAAATGAAGAAATGGAAGACAGAGAAAATGCAGCGAGACTGGGCGATGAGATCGGAACGGAAGGAAACGAAGGACCAATAAAGGGGTGGCAACAGCCCCTCCTCACGGGCCCAAAAAATCCATAAAAATCGGCAATCACCGCAAAGGAAGGGGAGGAGAAGAAAAAGCACGGCGGTTGATCATCGGAGGTCATCTAGGAAACGCGAGCGATGGGGGTTCTCGAAAAAAAAGTCAAAAGGCGGGGGGAAGGAGATCCTCCGGGGAAACTTAAAAGGTAGAACAACTCCAGGTTGAATCACAGAGGAGACGAAATTCCGAATACGGAAGACACTGGGGCTCGAATTTCACCTCGGTGACTCCAAAAAGAAGGACGACTAAGGGGGAGTATAATGCCAATTAAACATCCTATAATCGACGGAGGGGAGAGGGCCTTAAAACAAGAGCGACAGCTCAGAAATGCTTAAGGCTTGACGAAGGCTGGGGACCACGCGGCTGCGGGAGAAAGCACCGGAGTAGGAGTAATAACATTAATAGAAAAGCAAATCCAAGGACCTCAAAGGGACTAGAGAGTCCGGCGGAAGGAAGTAGTTTATTAAAAACAAAAGAGAACCCGACCAAATCCTAAGGTTTGAATCGCGTAATAAAGTAACCACTCAACGGCAGAATAGTAGAGGATCTGTGACGGACTCCTCCTCTTCATTGGGAAAAGAAAACCAGTCGAGGGAATCACAAACCTTCTGCCCAGAAGAAAATCGAGGGGGGGGGGGCGTAACTTAGAGGACGTAAAGAGCTCCTAAAAAATTCCACGTGCGAAAGCAACTGGGCGTAAGAGTCAGCAGTCCGCCAAGCAAGTATCCGAAAGCACTGAGGAGGGGGGACTGAACGGGATCGAAACTGTGTGTATTAGAAGTAAAAAGGCGGGAAGCAAGAGGGGATTAGAAAAAAGCTGGTCTTAGGCTGGATTCTGGAGGAGGAGGGAGCTCATAACGGAGAGAAAAACCATGAAAAAAAGGGAAGCTGAGGGATCGAAGCGAGTAACACTCGTCTACAGTAAAGTGGGACGAGATATGCGAAAATCGTTATTTCAGAGACAGTGGGAAAGGGACTCGTCCATCTCAGAAGGAAAGACGAACGAAAGCATGGGTTTCCAAGTTGGCTGCTTGATAACCTAAAAGAAAGAAGAACGGCACTCCAGGGAAAAAAAAAAAGGGTTTTGGAACCTCAAAGAAGCAACTAAAGGAGAACTAAAAAAAGCCCGAGGGGAAAGCAAACGCTTTTCAGGGTTGGAAGGGCGGGATGACGTTGGGGCTGCATCGGGCGCGGCGCGACGTCCCATGGGGAAAAAAAATGAGAACAGGGGTTAGGATCGCTAGAAAAGGGTGGCACAAAGCTGTCGATGACAAAAAAACGATTCCGGAACTGCATGGGGAAGGTCGAGGCGTCAATCTGAGAGATTAACAACTCAGAAAGAATAGAGGCGGTCAAGGGGGGGGCAGGCAAAAAATAAAAGTTCCGAGCTTCTGCAGCAGCCTATGAAGTCGACTCCCCATCCTTCAAGAGGGCGGAATAATTTTCCGCGCAACTAACACGATACTTGGGGAGGGGAATGACTCTACAGGGATGGGCGTCGGATAAAATTGCGAGATTTAGAGCGAAGGAGTAGAGGAGACAACAGGTCGAGACAGCTAGGCTAAAAGAGCAAAAGCAAAAGATCTTGTAAAAGGCACTAACAAGAAGAGGCGGAGGGAGAAGTGATCGAGGCGAACGCTCTTGGGCCATGAGTAAGAGTTAGGGACGGGATAAAGTAAATCGCGGCAAACATCTTCAATCCAACAGAGAGGAGGGAGGAATCAAACCAAAGTCGAACTGGGATTAAGCATCGAGAAAGACAGAAAATAAAAAGAAGGGGAATAAGGGGCGGAAGAATCCCAGTCAGTAAACTTCAACGGCTGTGCCGCAGAGGTCCAGCCAGCGGGAGGTCCTTGTGGTTGCGGTGGAAAGCCCTAGGGGGGCTACCGCGGAAGTCGAAGTAATCCCACGGGGCTACATTAACAGCGAGAGCTCCGCTAAGAATTTAGAAACGAAAAAAAAGAAAAGCTTCTAACAAGTAAGGAAAACTTCGAACTTAGAGAGCCTAATGGCGATCATTCTAAGAGATACGAAGGGGCCTTTAACAACTGCGGCGTCTGCGTGTAACTATTTGTGAAGGAGAAAGGTACACGTCTCGCACAAATGCTTCGAAAAAAACAGGTCGAAACGGTTGCGAACGAGGCAGGCGCTGACGCGAAGGAGGGCAAATACGGTCGCGCTATTGAGGCTGCATTAAAATTATATCCACAACAAGGGGAGTGGAAGGCGCCCGTGGCAGGAGCAGGAAGGCACCCAGACGATCAGAGCGTCAGAAAAAAATAGACAGGGGGAGTGGGGGAGACGGGCTAAAAATGGGGACGTCCTACTCTCCAACATCCCCTCAGAAACGCGAGTAACATACCATGAGCGCATCCGCAGCGGAAGGGGGTTCAAGTCCGGGACGCGTGGGGAAGCAGACCTCCCGTAAGGTAGTGCCAGCGGACGGTAGCGGTCTCGCGAGTGAAAAGTGGACAAAAGATTGAGCGCTCCAGAGGCGGGGGTAAACCGTAACCAATGACCCGCTGAAGGACGATTTGAGGAAAACACGCAGGATAAGCGCTGTGGAGATGGGAGTCTTCCGCAGGGGGTCGTCCCCTCAGTTTCGGGGACAGGGGAAAGAAAAAAACCTGAGGGAGAAGAACTTAAAGGGTTTCCAAAAAAATGTTGGGGTGATCGACCAGGGCTGGGGAACGGGGGAGAAAATGGGAATCCGTTAGGTCCGTTCACGCCACTTAGGAGAAAGCATTAGCCGCTACAAGAGGAAAAGATCCAAAGAGCGCGTTTTTCAAGTACGGGGGCGGGAAAGGAAGAGCGGCGCTCCAAATATTTTTGGGGGGAATGAAGGGCGCAGGGCAGCTGTCTACTCGACCTGTGTAGAAGAGGCAGGCGAGCTGGGATCGTCGGAGACCAAAAAACAAAAACACCCCAAAAAAAAAAAAAACAAAAAAAACCCCGACGAGCTGGGACCTCAGCAAGGAAAAACCATCGGTAACGTGGCTGCAGCAAGGTATCAGTCACCAAAACAAATGCCTTCTGAACATTCGGAAGGGCGGCAGTGGCTAATCTTTAGAAGAGAGGGGGAGCAGAAAAGAAAATGGTGGTGAAACAAAAACCGTACAGCGGAGAGGATAATGCGGAACTCATGTTGACTAAGGCAAGCCCTCTCGTAAGAGGGGGACGAGGGAGCACGGAAATAGGAGTTAGCGGTAATTGGCAAAGGAAAAAGAGGGGAGGGAAGCAGAAAAAAGTCGCGGCTGGAACACAGAATCCCAGCGCAGGTAAGGGGCGGAGGGGGGGATGCCAAGTGAAAAACGTCCGATGCAAACAAGGGCAAATCAAGGCCACGAAGCATGGGCACATTTTCGAACAGAAGGTCGGGAAAAAGGGACTCTTAGGGTTAAACTGGCGTGAAACAATGTCTTGATGGTTTCCAACTACTCTGAAAGAGGGTGACCATGAGAGTCACGATTCCGTACTGAGAAGGATTTCCTAGCGGAAGGAAGCTCAAGTATTGCCCGTGAGTGAAGGAAAAATGGCCAGGTGCGAGCAATGGCAAGATGAAAGATAGAAAACCACGAAAGCGGTCACATACTCGAAAAAAAAAAAAGGTTCTACGACAGCGAGAGGGATTTGCTATCGCGAACCGCGGGGGAAAAGGATCGATGGGGGGGCCTGGATCTATCTCATTAGTCCAGGAAAATTGGAGAAAGAAGGAAAAGAAGAAGGGTTACACAACCAAAAGGCTGCCTCGCCTTGAGACTCTTCGGACAACTTCCGATGGCCGCGAAAAAAAAGAGGGGGGAACGGTAGGGGGGGCTGAGGGGCTTTTGGCGTCTCTATTAAGCGTAAGGGAGAGGAGTCCTCGGGAGGGGGGGGGGACTTGGCCGTTCGGCGGGCTTTTGACAAGAACGGGACGGGGGGGATCTCGGACGACGGGTGACAAGGGAAAAACGGCGGGAGAGAAGGAAAACGGGAGCGGCGTGGCGGAGACGGGAAGGTGCCGGTGTGAGCGGAGGGAAATTTATACGAACCGAAAACAAAGGGGCTTGGGTCGAATGGAGAATTGGAAACAAGTCGCCATCGCCTAAGAGATTGCAACGGAGGGGAGCTGGGGACACTCAAGGAGATTGCGGGAATCCTGGATCGGAGCGATCCTCCTGTCGGGATGCGATGAAAAAAAAAAAAACACCGCGTTCGGGGCCACAGAAGAGGGAAAGGGACACTTTTAAAAGGTTGTAGGGGTGTTGGACGGAATCAGGCGCAACCAAAAGGGGGGGGTCACCGATGTCTGTCAATCCAATCGAAAAGGCGGGAAGGGGCGGTATAGCTAGTGTAACGGTGAAAAAGGGTGGAAGTGAGTCGCGGAAAAGATGAGTCAGTAGTTAATCGAGGCAGAAAAGGGTAAAAAAAAGGTTTCATACGAATGGAATAAATTTCCGTCTGAAAAGGCAACGGCGAACGGGAGACAGTATATTCGGAACATCGGAGGGTACACTGTACAGCGCGAAGCTGAAAAGACGCAGCAGAAACGCCGTCAGAAGCGAAGAGTAAAAAAAAAAGATCCTAGCGGAATTCTCATCCGGAGATTGGAGGAAGAGGCACAAGCTGGCCCCGTCGTAGGCTAAAACGCGTTAAAGTTCAAAAAAAAAAATCGCAGGACGCGAAGAAAAAAGAATCAGGCAGGAGGGGAAGAAGATCAAAAAACCTTGGGGAAGATGGAGAAGACTGAAGATCGCGACTGGGGGATGAGCGGAGGAAGGAAAAGAACAGAGAAAAAGAAGCGCCCACTCCTGCGTGCTCGGAACGCGAAAAGCAAAAACTAAAAAAAAGGAACTCGGGGGGGGTGGGGGGTCAAATCTCTCCTCGGAAAGAGACGGATTGAAAATATAGCTCGAGAGAATCAGGTAAGATCGATGTTACAGATAGCTGCGCCGCGGAACCAGGGCAAGAAAGTCAGGCCATGGGAGACTTAGTAAGACTGGAAGCCCGTTGAAAAGGGATCTGACGACCGCCGATCATGAACCAGCGGAAGACTAAAAACGAATTATACAGCGATATACCCAAAGTCTAAGTATGGGGGACCATGAAAAAAGGGAACATAGAAGCTCTAAGGGGACGAGGTAAACTTGCTGCCGAAAAGAAACAGACTAAAGCGAAAATGCTAAGAAAAGGCTTTAGAGTCGGGACTGAGGGAGGGAGCTGAAATAAGGCATTGCAGTACCGCGACAGGAGGATCGGAGGCGCCGATCCAGGAGATAAAACTACTGGAGAGGGGAAATATACTCGCCTTGGGCAAGTCGTAAAAGGTGATGCCGATTCCGGACAGAACAGAAAACGGTAGGAAGCAAAAAAATAAATAACCTCAACACAATAGTCCAGCTCTGTAAGAAGAGAGACAGGGAAGGAGAAAGGGAGACCATTGCGAGTCAACAGGGGAAATTCAAAAAGACCCCCGCCCTACTTCGCAAGGCTTGCGCGGATAAACTGCCGAAGGACTAGATGCCAAAGGCCAAATCATCATAACGTAAAAAAAAACAGAGAAAGGCTGAATCGCGACGCCTTCCGACCGCAGGGAAGCACCAAGCCTGTACGGGGTTTGCGCAGATAATAGAACGGGCGGGGTGAGGGAACAAAACAGGCGATTGAGACTCGTGGAAAGCAAGAATCTTCGTATTCTTGGCTGTCTAAAAGGAACTCTTCGATAGGAAGAAAAAGAGATCACAGGAGAACGCGGAACGAGAAAAGCGTCGGGATAAAGCGAAAATGACCCAAACAAAAAAAAAGGCGATGTTAACATAAAGGGGCGAAAATACGCGAGGAGAAGCGCTTTTTCGAGGCAGCGTACCCCTGCTCGAGAAAGGAAGACGAGGGAAGGCAAATCCAACCAGGAATGCCCATGTGCAAGGGAGGCAAAGAAGACGGCGGAAATAACGAATCCGAACATGGGGAAAAAAAGGGGGGAATCACGCATGAACCAGAAAAGCCAGGCAAACCTAGCAGTGTAAAACGAAGCACTCAAAAAGCGAAAAAAAAGCAGTGCTTTCCGTGGGCGGCGGTGTTTTTGACTTGCGGAATAAAAAAAGAAGGACACGAAGTAAAAAGGGAAAGCGCGCCGTGTGTCCGAAAGCGCACCTACGGGTTAAAAGTGCACGCGATCGAAGCCGATCACGAGGGATTTTCGCAGGAGGCCAAAAGAAAAGTGCAATCCGGACCAGAAAGCTAGGACGGTGGTACGTGAAAAAACATAAGGCGGCTCTTCGAAATTCTCGAGAAAGACCCAATCCTAGGATAAAGGTGAATTTGGGAAGGGGTCCCAGGGCAAAAGAATGTAGTCAGGACAATGTGGAAACTTAACTCAGAGGGATGCGCCCGGAGGAGAAAATCGAGAGGGATGGGAGCGAGCTTCTACACGGGAGAGTAGACTGAGGGGAAGACCAACCAAAACGAGGGACTCCCACATCGTCTTGGCCAGACGCGTAGAAAAGGGAAGTGCAAGCAGCCCTGAACAATCTCGCTCAGAAAAACGCAAAGGAGGAACGTAGGAAGGAGGGGGGCTTCGCGATGGAGCAGGGGAGAAAGACTGGAAACTATTCCATCGAGAAGAACCCCCGGAAGGTCACAAGGGAGTGCGAAATGTGCTTAAGGCTAGAGTACGCGGCCGGGGCAAAGAAGGAGACTACAAGACGGGATCCCAAAAATTCAAAATAAAATCATGACTCTTCCGCTTGAGCTCGGGGAAGGACGTAAGATCGTCGAGGGAGGGGATTCAGCCGGATAGGTGGACGCAAGAAAAAAGAAAATACAAAAAGTAAGCCACTTCTTAGGAAGAAAGACCCTCTACAGTTCTGGCGCGCAAATCTTGGGGAGTTGAGTGGCAGATACAAAAGAATAAGCGGCGTGCGCTCGAAAACTAAGCCATCTCATACCGGGTCGATCTAGGAAAGAATCCGAGGAAGCCAAGGGCGATGCGGGCGCGTCGGCGGTATGGGAAAACGGAGAAAGTGGAAACAGTCAGAGCATGAAGGGCTGCAAGGCTCTGAAGAATCATGCGCGGTGCGATGGTGCAGGGCTTTCAGGCACGCTGCTTCATCGCTCACAAGGAAAAAAGAAGGAGGGATTAACGGAGGGGCTATTCCCAGGAACACCGAGGAATGAAGAGGCATCGCGACCGCAGGAAGGTTTAAAAGTGATCGAGAAATGGAGAATTCCTCAGACTCACAAATATCACTTATGCTCCTGGAAACTTATACTTACGGAAAGGAATAGGAGGGGGAAGAGTTTGATCGCAAGGGCAAAGAAGTGATCAAAAGAGAGGCCAGCTGCTAGTGGGGGAGAATAATTCTGCCGGGGATCGAGTAAGGCCGACCGTGGGATCGCCAGGCTGTTGAAAAAAGAAAGGGGGTGATCAAAGTACGAGAGGCCTCGAGGGATTAAGCAATAAACGCAGAAACGGACGAGAGGGTATTCCAATTGTTCGTTCCCGCCTCTTCGAGGAGATTGAAAGCTGAAGGGAACGCAAAGCAAGGAATTAAAAAAAAGTGTTATCTGTGATCGACCGGAGACTGGGTTATTGGGGGGGTTTGTGGACGAAGGGATTCGTTCGGAGATCACTTCGCGACTGCGACAAAAGGGGGAAAAGAGGAAAGGGGGGTCGAGAGGCTCGATTTTCAGGTAAGGGAAGCAAGGTCGCGGCCCCCAAAAGGCTCGCCCACGAAAAAGATTTGCGCGGGAACGCGCAGCCTCATTCTACTAACGTGGTAGAGCGCAAAAGAGGAAATCGAGAAGAGGAGGTTAGCCGCATAAGCACAGTAGGGGGTAAAGGCGCAATGCTAGAAAGAAGGAGCCTGCGCGGTTCCGCGTGAACGGAGGCGGATTGGGATCCAGGTGGCCTCCGAGGCTGTCAGAAGAGGGAACCTATTGTGGGGGACGCAACCCAAAAAAAGATGGCCAGGCGTATTCGAGGGAACTCATGGGTGCATATCTCGGCCGAGCGACGAAAGAGAAAGAGGCCTGTCGGTCAGGAAAAGGGTACTGTGAACTACAAGTGCCTGGAATGCACAAACCCGGAGTCGTCTTCCGGAAAAAAGGCCGTCAATTACGGCGAAGAGGAGTCGGCGGGCCTTCAAGGAACGCAAGGGAATCAGTGCAGTTTCGCCCAGCGGGCGGACTGAAATCGTCGGTTAAAAAGGGCTTTAAGTTACACAACCTATGCCACTGCGCGTGCCGTTCTGGATTACTGATAAGGGCAAGCACGCACACGGGGTGATCCCTTGGGATTCGAGGTCGACTTGCCGTTGGTCATGGGCCGGCAGGGGACAGATGAAAAAAGGGGGAGAGAGCGAGGTCAATTAAGAGGTTCGCAAAAATTTAAAGAGAAGTCCAAAAAAAAGCAGGGGATTTGTAATCGAAACGACTCGGGGAGGCTCTTTGAAAGCTGTATTCATGTGTCTACCGTCAGGAGACACTAGAAAGCAGCCTTTGAGAGCTGACGAAAGCGGCAATAAAGGAAAAAGGACTAACGCCTGGCGTCCAACGACAAGGGGACGGATGGTACCGTTAAAGAAGGCGAAAAAAAAGTATCAGGACGATCGGGGGATGGGGGTGGAAAGGCAGTCGCGAAGGGAATCGTCAGCTGAGAAGAAAAAGGGAAAGGGCGGGGTCGGCGCGGTCTGAGGTAGGGAAATGAAACCTTTCGAATTCGGAGGGGCATATACGAAAAGGGATCAGAGAGCATATGAACGGAAGAGAGGGGAGGGGGACGTCAAACGATCTCGGGCTTGAAAAGGGGGGAGTTTGGGGGAAGGAAAACGCGCCGTGCAAAGGGCGGAGGGTCGCTGGACGGATGGAGCAGGACAAGCACATCGGAATTGCAAACAAGGGTATCCTGTCAGCTCGTACCTTCAGGGGACGGAAAAGAATGGGTATAGGAGAGAGGGGTCATAAGTCTTAGAGAAAGGGCCGTAAGGCGCACCAGCAGTAGAGGAACCAGCTAGGCAACTTAGGTTAACGCAAAAAGTGTGGAGCAAAGGCACGCGGAACGAATGAAGGGGTCCTTTGTGGAAAACCGGAGGGCCCGCTGGCAGAAATGTGATACGGCTGGTAGTTAAGGAATTAAAAAAAGCTAAAACCAAGACGCGGATAGTGAGAGGGGGAGGTTTGCGGAAAGGCGGTTGTCTACGGGTGGCAAGATAAGCAAAGGGGGCGGATCAGGGGGGCTCAGCAAGAGCGAAACAATAAGAGGACCGGTACAGCGGCGCTGAATCGCAAAAATCCGGAGGAAGGCAAAATTCTGTACATGGGACCTCGAGGATAAAGGGCAAAGGGGGGGGGAAGGCGAGCGAGGCAAAAAAACGAGTGGACTGCCGCAACCGGAGTGGCAGGGAACGTGCCGAACGCTCATCGGAGTCGCGAGCTTCACGAAAGTAGTAAGAAAAAAAAAACTAAAGGAGAAAGGGGAGCAATGAAGAGGCGAACGGTCCGGTTAAAACTAGCTCGGAAATACTACGGTTGCGGAAGCGCAATGCCTAGCTCGCTTACGACTGCAAAAAGCTGGCACGAGGCTAAGGAAAAGGAAAAAAGCCGACAAAAGGAGGTTATCATCTGAGTCAGAAGATCAGAGCGGGGGGAAGCTTAATCAGTGGAAAAGAAGGAGGAGAAGAGTAGAAATTGCAAGTTCGATCCGCCATTCAAGGGGGAACAGGGGGGGGAAAGAAACCATAGATCTCTAAGAATATACCTAAGTAAGCGGAAAGCTTCGCGCAAATCTCACCGTGAGACAAAAAACCAGCCGGCACAGGTAAGGGAGGTCCAAAGTGAAGGGACAAATGACCTCGCGATCGAGAGGCGAGATCCTTTTCTTGCTTTCAAAAAAGGGAAAAAAACAAAAAAAGCTGCGGAAAGGACCAAAAATGACTAAGGGGGGGCTTTTAAGATGCGTGGGCCTCCTGACGACGGCAAGGAGAGGGGGCGGTCAAGGGAAAGGAAAACTAGAACAGGAATGATCGAGCGATCCAGATTCAAGGCCGCAGAAGGGACAGAAGTGGGGGAAAATCGATGCGGAGCGATGGAATATTTACAAAGAAACTATCAGGGGGGTTGCCTGAGGCGAGTCAAATGAACAAAACTAGCGTGACTGACGCAAGATCAGTGACAGGGGAGAAAGAAAAATTTCAGAGGAATAAAAACGGAGTGCAGGATTCCCCGTAAACAAGCGTGGGAAGAATAACAGAGAAGGCGAAGACGATAACTTCCAAGGGAAATCCGGAGACAAAGGAAAAGAGGATGACATCCTCGACTTCAAGAACAAAAAAGGGAAAAAAAACAGAAAAGAAGGAGGAGCCAGAGTTGGCCAAAACAAAACACCCAAAACGTTCCATAGAAATGTTTGTTAACGACGTTGACGATCATGGAAACCGAACTAATAAGCTTCGTGCTGTAGGGAGGGCAAAAGCGGGAGGGGGGCTAAAGAGAGGATCACCATTAATACCGCAAATAGAATAACGACTCCCATAGGGAGAGACGGCAAATACAGCGGCGGGATGTTTCCAGGTAAAGGGGGGAAAAAATCAAGGGGCCCGGGGTCGCGAGCGACATTGGGGGGATAGATTTCCCTCAGACAATGCTCGCCGCAATGGCAATCCAACCAGGTACATTCCAAGTGGCGCTAAAAAGGAGGGGAAAAAGACGACGGCACGAGATTTGGCAAACCGTCGGAGTGGGTTTGGAAACAGAAAAAAGGAGGGAGTGGGCAGCAATCAAAGAAAGCGAGGAAAACAGGGATCGGTTGGCGGCGGTGAATGGGGGTGGGGGGGACTAAAGGCGCTTCTGAAGACGCGAGGGACGCGAAAGAGCCAATTGCTCGGACGAAGCGTTTTAAAAGGAGATCCTTGTGCCTAACAGCCGCGGGAGGGTGGGACGAAGCCGATCACGAAGGTGCGTTCGATCAAAAGGAGAGAAGGGAAAGCCTTATATTTAACATTAATACAGAGAATAATCCCATAGGCATATGCCCCTGACGTCAAGGGGGAACCATAGGGATAACTTCTCTAAAAAGCGTCTTCTAAGATCGAATGATGCCAAAGCACAAAACTGGGAGAGGGGGGAGAAAGGGGGCTCATCTCGTACGAAGGCTGCATGGGGGAACGAGGCAGAAGAGGTGCGCCGGAGACCAGACGAAGATGTGAGAGAGACGCGTGTATCATCGGCGCTTCTAATAAAAAAGCTCAGGAAAAAACCGAGGGCCGGAAAAAATCTTTCGTGTTACGAACGCAGCGCAAGCGCGTTTGCCGAAGAGGTCAGGCCAGATCGCAACGGATGGGCGCACTCGCAGTTAAGGCTGGAAGAGAGAGGGGCGAAACAGGAAGAAGGAAAAGGGAACAAACGGATTCCATCGAGAAAAACCCCGAAAAGAACAAGCTGGGGGAGAACTGTGCTTAAAAATCTCAGAAAAGTGCCCGCATAGTGGAGAACGGCGAAAGAAGAAGGCGTAAGAAGATAGAAGCTCTTCTTAAAAAGAACCGCTGGGATAAGAAAGAGCGATCATCGTAATCCTGGGGGATGTGGAAAGCCCTCTTGGAGCATAAAGGACGTCAAGGTAGAACGCGCAACCGCCAGAAACAGACAGGAAAGAAATCTATTTACGGGAGGGGAGGGACAAGAAGAGCGTCGGACAATCCGCGCACGAGAACTCACCTTCAGGCGATCATCGGTGGAAAGGAAACGGGGAGAGGACCAAGGGCGATTCTGTCGGAGGAAAGGTCTTGCCTGCAGATTTTGGAAAAAAAGGTCGAGCGCGGTCGCACTACGGAGCGAGTACATGGGGGAAATTCAAAAAAGCGGGACAATCAGAAGAAACAAAAGGTAGGAGGAAAAGAGAGAGATTGAATGCCGCCACAGTGAGAAGAGCGAAAAGGAAAAGCTGCAAGGATAAAGAGGCCGCCGAGTAGCAAAACCGACGCTCGACCTGTTATTGAAAGGGGGGGAATAAAGAGAAGGGAGGGAAACGCACGAGAAGCCCGAGGGCCTCAACCTACAGCGTAGTCAGAGGCGATTATCGCATCCAGGGATGAATTTTGGGGGGGCAGCTCGACCCAGTTCGTTTATCACAAGCCCCAAATCCGATTCTGACGGAGAGGGAGAGAAAAACTTGGTGTTGAAATGGAAAAATTGCCGATGGATCGATCCCAAAGAGGGTGAAAGAGGCTTGAATCAAGGGAACAGCTTGACTCGAAGGTTAAGCAAACGCCGGGAAATAAGGAATACTAAGAGGGGTAAGTCTTCCAGAGGCAAGGGAAAAAAGAGGGGAAAAAGTTATAAAGAGCGCGAGACGGGAAAAGGCATTCCGCACATCCTTTTAGCGGTGAGTCGACAAGGGGGTAGATGGGAATCCGTGGGCGGAACGATGAGAAAGCTCACGGGGATAAGCAAAACTGATCCCAGGCTTTTAAATCTGTGACGAAAAAGGGGACAAGAGTAGGCAATCCGCGCTGGTCGCGAAGAGCGCCAAACAAGATTTTGCTCGAGGAGAGGGAAACGCGAGACTATTTTCAAGAATTTGGCGCGAGAGACACGAAGGGAAAGAACTCCAAAGGATGGGAAAGAAGCCGTCGCATAAAAATCTTCGAGTACGTTGGGGCCGAGATCGTACCGAAAGGACAGCCACGGAAGGAGGTACAAAAGGTCAGGGAAACGGGGACTAAGCAAGGGCACTTGAATAGGGGGGGGGGACGAAGCTCGGAACCGGTGTGGAAAAAGGAGGGGACATCTTAGCAGAGATGAGAGCGAGGAAAGCAGGTTACAGAAATCAGGAAAGGCCAGCGAGACTCGAAAAGCAAGGGGGCGTGATCGAGGGATAAAAGGGGACAATCTACGGTTACCTTATGGCGAGAACAAAAGAGTGGTCACTTACGTGGAATGAACGAAAACCAAAGCGTAGGAAAATTGGACGTCACACGTACGAAAAGAAAAAATGGAGGGGAATTGTTCGCCCTCGGAAATACTTTGAGCGCTTCCGGGTAAAGACGGAGTTGTCCAAAACAACATCCGCGTGAGACCGACAAAACAAAGAGGAAGGGGTAAGACGTTGGTCGCAGGGGAACGGAGGAATCGCCCAATTGGAAACCGCCTGGGGGGCCCGGGGGGGGCGTGGAGGGGGCCAGGACAGAGCTAACAAAGGGACGGAAAGAAAAGGAACCGAAAAGGGGTCAACCTTGAGAGGTAAAAGACAGTCGCCGCGGTAAAGGCTATCGCATCAAAAGGCCAGAAGTTGAGGCTGGACCTGTTTGATCTACTCCGTGTATAACGAAACGAGAATTTGCGTAGGGGGAAAGCTTGGTCCATCTACGACAAAAAGGAAGCAGTCCAAAGCTCTGATCCGCGTCCGACGGAAAAAAGGTTCTGTACCTGAAAAAATTGGGGGAAAAGATGGGGGTGCGGCGGATGGGCTGGCGAAGTCAGTTTGCTGAATTACTCCGGCGGGCAGGAAGGGGAAGCGGAAGGGGTCATCGCGTAGTGCTCCTAAAAAAAGGCGGAAGGGGAGCAGAACAAAGGGTGATCTCTCAATTGGGCGAAAAAACGAAAAGAGAACTGGGAGCTGGAGGCGTCCTTCACCGAGCTCAACTATGCTGCATGTGGACGGAGGTACTTTATGGCGCAGAGGAAAAAAAACCGGGTCGGGTAAAGGGAAAAAGGAAGCGAAATCGTCCATAAAAAACGCATCGGGGTAAGGGGAACTCTCGTACCTTCTCGGGGGGGCCCGGAATCAGGATAGGCGGCGATGAAAACGCTGAAGTGCGGAATCGAAAAGCAAAGACGCGTGAAAAAAAACAAAAAAGACTGATGGTATGTATCCTAAGCGTCGCAAAGGTTGAAGGGGGGGTGCAGAATTGCATCTCCGCCGGAGATTAGAAGGAGGCACTTGTTCCCGAAGAGGAAAGCCATAGGATGACTTATGACGGAGGGGTATATCAATGATGGAAAACAACAGATGGGGAAACCAGAGGAAGTATGCTTCCGGACAAGGAGCGTAGAAAATCAAAGATAATGTGCTGGTCAACATGCGTTGGGTATGGGCCGAGGGGGGGAGAAAGAAGAGGGGGAAGCGTCTCCTCGAGATTAGGGACAAGGAGCGGGGAGAGCGACTGCTAGGAAAGAAAGGGACAAGTTGAGAGAAGGCTACAAAAGGCCCATGGACCCGGCTTCCGCGCGCCAAATGGCGAACGACTGGGGCGGAAGCAACCGTTCGTCTGGAGACTCGACGGAAAAGGGGGGGACGGACAAACGCTCATCGCCTTCGCTCTTTCCTACGCAAATATCTAAAAAACTGAGTGAGTAAAGAGAGAGATGACGAACGAAATAGAGGGGAAGACTAGGGAGAGGGAGTAAAAAAACGAGCGCGGTCAAGACTACGGGACGGCCAGAACGCGGGAGACGATCTTTAGTCTTCATAGCGGCCTACACATCCGCGCGGCTCGGGGGGGGAAAAGGCGCGGCGCAAAAGATGAACGCGTTGAAATCAGGAGGAAAAGTAGAAAACTCTAAGGGAATCACGCTCAGAATGTTCCGAAGACGCTCGACTTCAAGAGAAAGGTACGCTTATCACGGCTAGACCAACGCCATGTTGAAAAAAAAAGTCTAAAAGTTAAGAAAACGTATGACCGCTCGCCACAGGGGGTTCTCCGAAATACCTCGGGGATACAGCAAAGAAGGTCATACTTTAGAAGAGAGATGCAAGGAAAGTACCGGAGAAGGTATCAAGAGGGGTTCTGGAGAGCTGGCAAACCAGACAAGATTCTAAGAAACAAAAAGGTAAGAGAATGGGGAACAAATACTTCGATTCCGGTCATAAAAAAAGTAAGCAGACGAAGGACAGGGAGGGGCTAAGAGGGGGAAAAATAACTATGAATTCAAGAAGTGAATGGCCGAGTGATGCCTATCAACCGTCGTCAGCAAACGAACCGAAGGTGTGAAGGGCTCGTAAATAAAGGGTCCAAAACCAGAAGGGAAAAAAACCCTATCACGTTGGAAGTCCGCTATCAGGAGGATTCCGAGAGAAAATGCGAAAAAACCTATAAAAGGAAAAAATGGGATCAAAAGGAGTGCGGATACCTACTAATGACCGCGGAAGAAGAAAAGGCGCACTAAAAAGCGGCGGGAAGATGCCGCATCAAAGGGAGGCACAGTCAATCACTCTTATAAAAAAAAAAGGGGAAGGGCCCAGCAAATCCGAAAAATGCCTGATATTCTTGGGGGGCCAGAGGAAAAAGGGGGGGGGGAGGCGAGGGGGACGAAAGGCAAAAGTGTAGAAAATTCGCTCTAACTTGAGGGAGGGAAGCGGACGAAAATGCTTTCTCGGCTCAGTGAGAAAAAGGCCAGAAAGAGAGCAACACGAGTCGTCCCAGAGGCAGGAAGATAGGAAAAGAGAGACTGAGGGTGGTTCACCGAGTAACGGGTTGCCGAAATAGTATGGACGACGAGAGAGGAAATAGGTTTGAGGACGCGGAAAACAGAAAGAAATACCGAAACCGGGGCAATACCAACCATTAGTTCAAGTGGGCGAAGGAATCAAACGAATCAGGGAAACGCTATTTGGAACCGGGATGAAAAAAATCAGCAAGGGGGGGGGGATTTGGGAATCTCTCAAAAAACCGAAGAGGAAACTGCAAGCTTGAGTTTTTATGGGCAAGCGGTAGAGGGGGCGGGTAACGCTTCGTGACGAATTCCGGTGAAAAGGAAAGAGGTGGAAAAGATGATAAAGCAGGGGGGCAACATCGTCGATGGGACAGCCGCGGAGGACTCCGACAAATGTGCGGGGAGGAGCGCTCGATTAGGCAGAGAGATACGAAAGACTCCCAAAACAAGAGAAAAGGGGACACGGACGGGGACACCACCAGGGGATTAAATTAAGGAAGAAAGATCTTAGACGAATTCGGGAGTCCAGCGGCAACGCTTTCTAGGGGTTCAGACTGAATGTCGGCGATCTTGCGGCAATGGGGGAGAGGGGAGGGACGGCTTGCGGAGACCCGGGGCGAGACGGAAGGGGTATGCCGCAAGCTCTTCTAGACAGTGAGAGAGGGAGAACGTTCAAAGCAAGGATGGAATACTTGTGCGGGAATCCAGGGAAGAAAAGCGCGGATTGGCGAGAATGAAATCTTCGAAACTTGAGCAGCGGCGTCCGCAGGGTTGCGAGAAAGGTATCGGGGAAAATAAATCACGTATGTCGCACAAAAAGGATTCAAATAAAGGACAAACAGACGCGGTCGAATCACGAAAGAACACTTCGGGAAGTGAAAAAAGGTGGTCTCTACGCCGAAAGGAGAGGTGTCGCCTCTGAACTTATTAGAAAAAGGGGGATCGGGGGGACTCGCAGGAGTAGAGGGAGCTAGAAAACAAAAGGTCTCGGAGGGTCAAACATCCGGAAGGACAAGGGGCGGGAGGGGATTCAAGCGAGGGAGCTGTGGTAACCGTCACAAAGGTAACGAGGAGCGGGGGCAGTTGCACACAAGAAAAAAAGGTCAAAATGATAAAAGGGACGCTCTTCGGGAGAGAAATCTTATGGGTGCACTGTGGAGGCGAAAAGGAGGGCGAAGACACAGGGGAGATAGCTCGCAGGAACCACCCGGAGAGGAGATCAGCTGAAGAATTATCCATCCTGATACGGTCTCAGATTGAAGAGAGGAGGGGCGGGAGCGGCCTTCGTTTTTGATAAAAAAAGAAACTCATTGGAAGCTGGCCTACTTCTAGACTGACAGCAGCGGGGGGGTAGATGTGGAATTAAGCAAAAGTGGAAATTTAAG
>Ga0179593_1508122_pt1 | contig 31497 bp, 30 predicted proteins | sample CZODoug2_1_08_16_FD_185931 | JGI IMG/M metagenome (GOLD analysis project Ga0179593, IMG submission 185931) | Vadose zone soil fungal communities from Angelo Coast Range Reserve, California, USA - CZODoug2_1_08_16fungal (PacBio error correction) | ecosystem: Environmental > Terrestrial > Soil >...
ATGAAGAGCAAATAGGAAGAAAGCTCACAGCAGGGGAAAGGCATTGTCAGACGGAAGCCGCGAATGTGGGCGGAAATTAAGGAGGGAAAGGAGAAGGTAGTTTCGGTATTGGTGAGATCATTTGGGGTTAAATGGAGATTGATCGAGACGAAAGAGAAGTTTTTCAAGCCAACTGGAGAAAAAACCAGCGAAATTAAACAGGAAGGAAGCATATGGTGTCGAACCAAACGGGATAAAGAATTATTTTTCAAGAGGGCAGTAAGGGGAGTGTTTAGCGGAGAACCCGGCTTGGAAAAACCAGGGGTTCGGGAGGAAGGGGGGAAGAGGAAGAACCACGATCGACGAATCGAGAAGTGTGAGGCCAGTTATGGCCAGGATCGAGAGGGGAAAAGGTGGGGGTTCCAGCGGTAATAGAAACTTCTAAACCTTACGATCTGCGGCGTAGAGGCTGGGGGGGAGGAGACTCAATCCCAGACTAAGTGGAAGACGGATCATGCGTGCGCCATTAGCCGAGCTATGGCGAGAACGCGTTGCGGGCTGCCGTTGCCGTTGACCATCACCTTGACTTGAAAAGAAGGGGGGGGCTGCAATTGAGGAGGGGTGACGGCGGAAAGGAAAGAAGAACTGGGGAGGCAGCGAACGATGAGCCCGGATCAAGCGCTGCGACAAAAGAAGGGGGGGTCTCGGAACTCCAAGAGGCCAGGACTGCGTATCGTAAATCTCGCGCGCGAAGGAAGCGTTTTAGTGCAGAAGGAATGCGCGCAAGGAAGAAAAGAAAAAGAAAAGAGAGTGGCCGTTTGAAAAGGGGACGGGGACGCCGGCGCGAAACCTAAGGAAAAGCTGTTTTCGATCGGACGATGTCAAGCTCCGGCTTGGACAAAGCTGAAATTATAAAGCAAAATGGACAGTGAAAGCGGCAACCAAAAGGAGAGGGAGGCGAGGAGAAGGGTGGTCCGAACGAAAGCGAAAGCTCGGGGGCGAAGGAAAGGGAGCTTCAAGAAAAGACCGCGAATTTTAGAGCCCTGGAACAACTGGGAGCTCGGGGCTCAAGTCTTAGAGAATAAGAAGTGGGGACGAAGCTTCGGGGCGACGGCTCGCGGGCGGGAAAAGAGCGATAAAAACGAACGGCGGCGAGAGGGGGACGGCGGGGGACCATCTCTGGGAAGGCACAGGCGCAGTAAGGAAAGAGAAAACGGAACTACTGATGGGGTCACGATGTTTCTGGACTCAAAAAACGAAAAACGGGATTATTAACTAGAAAGAGGGAAATCCAGAGATTTCAAGAGATAAAGGAGAGCAATCTTCGCCGTCACTTTGACACGGTGAAGAACCAGCGGGATAGCTCAATCTCATAAAGCCTTCAAAGAAGAACAGCCCCGCACAAAACAAACTGCCATAAGGACTTCTAAGACTTAGGGACGATATCACCCATCAGTGAGTTGTAGAAGAAAGAGACCCATGATCGAGGCGGGGAAAAACGCCCGAGAAAAAGTAAAAACGCCCCTGCTAGCCCCAGAGCTTTCGCTTCAAAGAGAGCATCAGCCGAAAGCCTGCGGATTGGTCTGCGGAAGAATTTGCAGTGGGGAAAAATTAGGGAAATACTGGAGGAAGAGGGGGCCCATTCACAACGGGGATCGGGCAGCGCGGCCAGGGCAGGGGGGAAAAGCACTTCGTGCCGAACAGCGTACCTTTCCAAGGAAAAAAGAGATTCGTTAATTGTAATTAAAAGACGAAAGGGGAATCGGCGAAAAAACACAAGAATCTCCTCGGAATTCAGGAGCAACTGGCCGCCCATGTCAGGGGAAGGCCGGGAAGAGGGAACCGCAAGATGGCGGCAGCTTGTTGGGCAAGAACGCCGCGGAGGAAAATCATCTATACTAAGCACATCATGGAAGAAGAGGGCCGGAACGAAGGGAGCGCAGTCCGCATGGGCCAAGAAAAGGGAGAAACGAAACGTTGATGTCACCCGCATGACAAAAACCCGCAAACGCTAATCGCCATGGAAAGTCCAAGAAGGAATGCTGCGCAGCAAAAAAAGACGGTCAAAGTTCACGTTGTAAAAAGGGAGGGGCGCCAACAGCGTCGGATACACGAAGAAAGATCGTCAGGAAGGGGAAGACGCCAAGCACGCTTTTACACAGCGGGAGACAATCGGGAACAAAAACGGGGGAGGGTCTTGGGGAGAACGTTTTGGGAGGAAAAAAAAGTTGGGTCTCGGGAATCTAGTCGGCAGTAGAAACAAAGGGCGCATCTCAGTCGGAAAAAAAGTTGCTGTTCCTTCGAAGGCAATCTTAAAACCCTAAAAAAAACTCCAGAAAGCTTGCAATATCCTGAACGAGAGACAATAACGGAGGGAAAAGGAGGCTAACGTCTTCGCTGGGTTGAAAAAATCAAGTGAAGTCATGAGGGAAAAGCTACGTCCTCCATCGGGGACGAACGCGCCTCCTTTAAAGTAAAAGAAACCGGGAGGGGGGGCACCAGGAGGCCCCCAAAGTCTACCTCTAATCCGCAGCGGCTTGCACGGCGAAAGTTCTGCATGCGCTGCGCGGGGGACGGGCCCGCCAAAAAGAAATCAGAAAATCATCAACACACAAAGGGAGGAGTAAAAGATATAAGACCATGACCCAAGAGGGAAAAACGCGGAAGAGAAAGCAGCTTCTCAAGAAGGGGGGAAGAAGCTAGGATTAGAGAGGCTAATTCAACATAAGGGGGAAGGGAACGAAGTTGGAGATTAAGAGAGGCGGGTTCGTCAGAAGTCGGAGGAAGACAGCTTAGAGAAAATGACTTCAAAAGACTGTAAAGGGAGGGAAAACAGCGAAACGTGATACTGTGTACCGTAAGGGGATAAGGTATTGTCGAATGGGAAGAAAAATGGGGTGGGAATGCTTTAGGTCATTAGGGGGTTACGATATCCAAGAGTTTACAAGCACAAGACAGGTTAGGGGGAAAAGGAAAAGAGTTGAGAGAACGGATAAGGAACTAGAGGGATACTAGTGTGTGAAAGGAAAAACGGCCACGGCTCGAAAGAAATTAAGGTAGAGGGTTTGCTCACCAGTGGAAATCTTCAATGGAGTAACTTTCGAAACACTCGCCCTAAAAGAAAAAAAAGCGGGCTGCTGAGGGGAGAATTACTGCTGGCGAAATATCCGAGTTAAAGGGGAGAACATGAGAGCGCCGGCCGAGCAGACTTTCATGACACTATCAAAAAACTTTGGCACACTGCCGTAAATTTTGCCGGGAACCTATGTCAGAGATGGGATGAAGGCGAAGTGTGGCCGCGGTAACCGCATTCGACGAGAAAAAAAAAAGATCATCCTGTCGTGCTGGAAGAGAGGAAGCTAGCCAAAACAAACAACGCAAAAAATCCTTTGTGAAAAAAAAAAGATCAAGTAACTGGAGAAAGAAAAGGGGGATCGTTGAAGAATAACTAAAAATAGAACAGGGGGACGCGTTTTTCGATGCGCAGACCAGAAAAGCGCTGCACAACGAAAAGAGGTTTCCCTAAATGTGACACGTTGAAAAAGAACACGAGGACCGCACGTATCAAAATGTTTTCGATGAGCCGGACGATAAATAATCTGGAAGAAAAGAGGGAAGCAAGACAGTATTTAGGAAGTGACGGCGTTCCCTGGCGTACAGAAACTCTATTTCTTTAAAAAGAAAAAGGGGGGAGGGAACAAAACGAAAGCGGAGACTGGGGGAGAAAGGAAGGGCAGGTTGACGTTAGGCGGAAGAACTGCGTCCGCCGGAGATCATGGGGGGATAGGCAAAAAGGTATTGTCGAAAAAGAAAGGAGGAGCTCAAGCTGGACGGAAAAATCATCTAGGGGCACTAATCGTAAAAAGGGAAGGGAGGCTGTCAGTGATCCGGAGATGGGAGGAGATCGAGAAATCAAAGAAGTCGGATTGCGCTGATCAATGAAGGCACAAAAAAGAAAGAACAGGAGAGATACGCGAGTGGAGCGCCGGCAAGCGAAGAAGGGAGGGGATCAAGGGAAACCAAAACCCCAAAACGAGTAGAGAGATAACTCATCCCTAGCGCGAGACGATCCATCTCGAGCAAAGGCGGAATTGAGAGAAAATCAGCGGGAAGCGAAAGTCGGTGAAAAAAAGGGGAGAGAGGCGCAGTCCCCGCCGACGATCACACCATCGTCTGCAACCGGAAAGATATCGATATCGAAAAACGAACAGAAGGGGGATCGACACAAAAGGATAACCAAGAGGGAAAAACCCCACAGAAAAAAACGAGGTCTTCAGGAACCCAAGAGAGTTCGGGATGAGAGTAAAAAAAAAAGAAAACGAAATAAAAATGGTCAGGACCCTCCTCAGGGAAATTGGCGATACTGGTTAAATTCGGTAATACAGGAGAGACCCCGTCCGCGATCGAAAGCGGATCCGTCTGAGGGTAGGCAACCCTTACTGGAACGAAAACAATCTCTGAAAAGGGGGTCCTTCGTCATGACGAGCGGGGAGGGAGGTGGAGGGCTAGAAGAGAAAAAAAACGCCCTCTCTCGCGCGAGATTTGATTACTGGCTGAACGGCTCCTCCGTCGAAACCCATTTGGAGCAGGGGACGTGACGACGAACCACGTTTGTGGCGCGAAAGGGTTTAAGCAAGGTAGACAGGAGAAGAGGTGAGAGGAGACGCCAGGATGATCTCGGCGCCGGACCGCGAAGATGCGTCTCGAAAAAGACGAAGATCGGAGAAAGTTGACGAAACCGTAGCAGCCAAGGAAAAAGCAGCGCGCATTTCACAGAACGAGTCCGGCATGGCGAGGAACGCATGAGGAAGGGAAAAAAAAGGGGGAAAGGTGGTAAAGCAGAAGGAAAGGTCTCAAGGCCCTCCGCCGATAAGGTAAGAATCGAAAAGAACGCCCGAAACGCTTTAAGCGCAAAGAGAACAATAAAGGCGTCTGCATGATCCGAACTCCAGGTGTAAATAAATCACAAAAGAAATTCATAAGTAGGAACCGTCGGGAAAAATCTCAATCTCAGAGGAACGCGTCCGGGGCTTGTAAAAGGAATCGGAAAGGAAAAACCCTAACAGCCAAAACCTTCCAAAGCCTTGCACAATAGCCGGAGGACTCCGCAGCTCAAAACAAGGTGGAACCCGGAGGAAAAAATATGAGGTATGCTCGCTTGTTGCAAACATTTCAAGGAAGAAAAAGGAGGGCTTCTAAGAGGGGCAGTACTAAAGGAGGCATAGGCACCTAAAAAAGGAAAAGGTCACAATACCGGAGCGGGCACCTAATGGAAAAACACAGCCCGGCAAAGGACACTCACCTCAGAAACTGGGGGAAAACTTCTTGAGCATTCAAAAGAGGAGGAGGCGTAGAAATCACATTAGAAGGAAGAAAGAGGAAGAAAAACGGAGCAGGAGGAAAAGAGGAGATTCCCAACCCTGGAAAAGCCAACGCAGAAAGGGGAAACATGCGCAAGAGCAAGCAGAGAGAAATGGAAACTTCGCTCCTAAGTCGGGTGGAAAAGCAGAGATTGGGAAGCAAGTGTGGAGGGAAGGCGGATGAGGGACCAGAGGAGAGCTCAAAAACCTTTCAAAAGGGAAAAGGTTGCGGGCCCAAAAAAACGTAAGTACTGTGTTACCCAAGTACTTCCAGCACAAGGGGGTGTCGAAGTTGACGAATCAAAGGATTATTGGGGGTGAAAGCTTTCTGAGGGCTGGGAAGGGGAACGGCCTCGACGGACTTTTTACAAGCACAACCGGAAGGCGATACGAATGAAAACGAAAAAAGAAGCCGAAGTTCGACGGAAACTAAACAAAAGATCGGATAAAGAGGGGAGGCCCACGGGCCACGGAGGGAGAGGCAAAAGGGGGACGCTGTTTGGCGCACCGACTGGGGAAAGCCGCGAGGAAACTGCGAAAAAAGAAAGCACCGGGGGTGTATCCGGACAGGGGGAGAATATCCGAAGTTTAAAAAGCCAGCGACTCATGAAAGGCAGATCCCTGGAAGCCGAATCGGGCAGGAAGCGAGGGTGAGGGCACATTGGAGAAACCGGGACCATAATTCTGAAGAGAGGGCTGCGGCGAGGCCGGGGCATTAAGATGGCGGAGAGGAGAAGAATAAGGCGGCAGTCGAATCGAGCCTGAATCGGTCCAAAAGAGGAGTTCAATCCCGGAGATCTACATTAATCATGGACTTAGGGCGGGAGAGGTTTTTCCATAGAAAGTCGCGGAGAGGAGCATGGAAAGGTCGAGGAGAAGAGAACGAAAAGGCGCTCACAAAAAGAAGAAAAAAACAAAAATTGTGGACAGTGGGAAAAAAAAGGCGCCGCGGAGACCGCACGTACCTTTTTTTTAGAGCGAAATCCCGATGAAAAAAAAGCGTGGAAGAGTCATGATATGAAGCGGGTTTCACCGAACCTTGGACAGGGACGGGGCAATTCACGCGAAGCGATGCGCGGCGGCGGCGACCTGGTTAAAAATAACTTAAATCTGGCAGCGGGGAACGTGTGATCTTTCTCAAAGTCTGCCAAGATAAATGGTATCGTGAGGTGAAAATCCAAAACGGCTAGCTGGGGAGGACATCATAGGAAGAACGCCGTGCATGCGCTGGCAGTGAGCAAGGACGGGGCGGTATTCGAGATAAGCACAGAAAGGAACACGCTGTTATCCGCTCAAGCCTGACGTAGTATCCTTAAGTGGAGGCCGGAAAAAGGAAAGGGAGGGTCACGGAGGGTTGAGAGAGACTCGGAGTATGAAAGAAGAAAAGCAAGAGGGAAATTAGCGCTCTTGCCGGCCTAATCTGACGGGATCGTCAACTCTTGGGCGCGGCTCCAAGAACCGCAATCGGATCCTAAAGTTTACATGCTCGAGATAACAGAAAAGCTCCAACGATCAAAGAGCTAGATGCCAGGGAAAAAACTAGGAGAGGTCATCCAGCTTTGAGCCCGCCAGAGCGGTTGGGGATCGCAATAAAAGGAGAAGCTCGCAAAGCCAACTCTCACTGGAGGACCCAGATCTTTAGCTTGGAAAAAAGGAGAAGAAAAATAGCCAAGGCGCCAACGAGGTCTGGAAAGGGGCGCCTACTGTTCCATTGGCGGAAAAATGGAAACTTTCCCAAGAGTCAAGAAAAGAGGCTCGTGACCAAAGCTAGCTAACACATTTGATCTTTAGTTCGACGTTAGGGAAACGTTTAAACTTTTCAAACGGCAAAGATCTGTTGAATTTTTCCTTCGATGGGCCGAAAAGGGGTAATGCGCAAGAGGGAAAAAAGGAAGTAGTATATGGTGTACGACCGGTCAGCCATGTTCAAAATGGGGGACTCAAAAAGGGAAGGGAGGAACAGATTTGAGAGGGGGCCCGACGGATTCAGGCTCCTGGAGTGGGAAGCCCCGCAAAGACGAGGAAGAGGGCAGGTCCATGCATGTAATACCCGGGCCAAAACATAAAAAGGGGGGGAGGGGGGTCACCCAAGCACAGTGGAAAAAACGGAGCCGAAGCTTCATGAAAAAAAATTTCTGAGGAATGGCCAGACGCATTTAAACTAAACCCAGGAGTACTGGTAATCGTCGGGAGAAGAAAAAGGCGTCCGCAGATAAAAGGCCACAGCAAGATCGGGCGCGTGTTCGAGGACGAAGTAACGGCGTCTTGCCAAAAGGCAACCAAATCGAATCATTATTCTTGTGATGATAAGTGAACTAACGGCTGAGAACACACTAGGTCCGAGTATCCATAATAGGGAATACGCAGAATCGAACCGTCGGGGCAGGGCGCTGTAAGGAAAAAAGAAAGAACCCGGGCTAATCCTAGTCGGCGTCTAACAGTCGACAAGGAGGAAAGAAGGGGGAACCGTCTACGGATGCGCGGGCAAAAGCATTTGCAGAAGAGGAAAAAAAGTGCTCTAAGCTGGCGGCGATATAAAGAACTGCCGAAAAAAAACAATTCGGAAAAGAGGCAGAAAAAACATACCGGAAAGAAGGGCTCCCAGCCAGGAACCGATAAGGCATTGCAATGCCAGACAGCGGAATTACCTCCTTGAGCATGTGCTAATGGCGCCGCTGCGTGAAGCGGCGCCGCACATCTCATGAATCAAGCAAAACACAACTATTATGGGGGAAAGGGAAGTAATGAGCCGAAAAAGCAAGCGCACCAAAAGCAAAAAAGCGGCAAGCCGCTGAGGGAAGTATGACAGAAAATGGCGGGAGAAGGAGGGCCCTGTGATGCAAGAGTGTGTGGTGAAGGACGGAAGTGAAACAGCGAAGGCACTTCCTGTGGGTAAAGCAGGAGAAAAGGCGACGTACGGAAAAGTAGAAGGGGTTCAGGGAAATGGAAAGGGGAAAAAGGGGGTCAGACTTAATTGTGCACGCTTAAAAATGGCGCGTTAGGGTGGGACTTAGCCGAACGAAGGAAGAACCCGGACGGGGTTATCAAAGTTCTACGGATGGGGGACAACTAGCTCGGCTACTAGGGGGACAACGAAAAGATTTAAAACGGAAGGGAAGTGACAAGAACAGAGGTGTATATTGGGTGTGCGAACCCTCTTTTAAAAGGAAAGAGGCGTCCTGGCCACACACGGGAGCGCAGAGTGTATCCGGACGCGGCGGACTACAAGTTCTCCAAGACGAAGGGACGATTCTGGGATACGGCGACCAAGCGAAAACAGGCGAAGAATTCTTCGGTTGGCGGGGGCTAATAACAAATTTGGGGTGACCATCACCGTGCTCCGGGGCTGGAATGGACGAGGCCATTCCGCGCGGGCGTGGACGCCGACATCCTGGCAAGCAGAAAAGATGGAATCGGACACATAAAGCCGCAGAAAGCAGTTGGTTCGCGGGACGTCAAATACTCCTACATGAAATGTGGAGAGGAGAGGATGAGAAATCAAAGAAGAGCGCAGGACGCGTTTTCGAAAAAGGCGAAACAGAACTCGTCTGCTAGATCCGAAAAGGGGAAAATTCCAACGAGAGGGCGTTGAGGAAATAGTCCAACTCGAAAAGGATCCAAGGCTGTTTCGTAAGAAGACGCTCCTAAGAAAAAAAAGGCGGGCAAGCTGAAGGCAAGTTTCCAGGTGCTGAGGGAAATCAGTCGCCAGATTTGCAGAAGCTAGGATGGGTCCTAACGGAAGGAAATCTCGGGGAAAAGCCCAGGGCGCGTTCGGGGAAGAACCGAGGAATGTCAGAGCATGGGTAGAAACCCCGAGTGGGAGACAAAACATTCATGAACTCAAAAGGAAGAAGAGCGAAAGGGAGGAACCAGCTTTCATCCTCATGCTCTGGCTGATCCTTAGCGGTGAGATATCGAGAAACTCGAAAGGGGAAGGGCGGGGGGAGAGAGGGCAGTTCAAATGGGGGGTATGCAAACGCGAAAGGACAGAAGACGCTCGCGAGATGGAGCTCCGGCAAGCGAGAGTTAAAAGAACTTCTTGAAGAGAAGGAAATAGAATATCAAACTCACCTCTGACCACCGAGGAGCGAACCTCTCCATCGAGCGGAAAAAATCGTAGGAAGTCAGCGGGGGGAAGACGGTGAATCCAGCGATGAAACGCAATCGAGACGAAGCACGTCTTCTCAGATTCCAGCACCCGTATCACAAAAGCAGAAGGATTTAACAGCGAGGAGAGATATCGAATTGATAAACACTCAATTTTGCTTTGAATCACAACAAAAAAACATTAATAGGCGGAACGACTCCGAAGCTCACGAAATCGCCAATGGCAAACCATAAGCAGGCGGGAGGACACAATAAAAAGCCTCCCCATCGGGGTTAATGCTAAAGGAACTGAACTGGGGGGAAAGGGGAGGTGAAATAGGAAAAGCTCTTTCAAAAGTGGGAGGCGCGCGGGCCCCACCGGCGCTGAACAGCCTGGGGGGAGAATGATGTCCAGGAAATCCTGAAAAAAAAAACGGGCCAGAAAAGAAAGTGCTTCTTGGGGGGAAGGAGCGAGGCGTTCTGATGGCTGAGTACATAAAAAGCGTCAAAAAATCACGCCGAAAGGGGGGGAGGGGGCCAAAAAAAATTCATAGGATCAAAACTTTCCTGTGGAAAAAAAAAAAAAAAGGGGGGTTGCGAGCGGTTGGAAGCTCAGATCAATTCGAATCGAAAGGGTCGCCTCCAGGATGATCTAAGACGCAACATGCGGGCGGGAAAAAAAGGGTCATGCCAATATCAACTTTTTTGGAAAACCCTAAAGGGGGAAAACCGCAACAACGCAGACTTAAGTTGAACGATTCGGGCCCTTGCCAGAAAACAAGAAAAAAATCGGAAAGGCGGGACTGGGAGGTCGAATAATCTGACTTGACCTAGCAAGGAGTAGGGGGCAGAGTTTTCGACAGATCCTCGGGGGGAAAAGCGAGCACATCAACAATCACTCTTATGATATCGACTCCGTGGCAGAAATTTGAGAAAACACAAAACAAAGATTTTAGGCAAGAGGGAGGAGAAAAGGAGAATCGCGCATCATGCCGGAATCGAACCGAAAAGGGCTTGTTAAAGCCGTAGGGAGAAAACCTAAAAAATCTCCCTCCGAAACCTTGAAAATCAGGCTTGCAATTCTACAAAGGGGAAAGAAAATCCAAGGAAGCGTAACGGGGTACCGTCTAAGGGGTTTGCCCGCAATTGTCAGAAACAGGGAAAAACAGAAGCAAGAGACAACATCACGCAAAGCGGTCATAAGGACCAGGGGGTGGGGGGGGGGGGGGGGAAGATCAAAAAAGGCCGACAAAGTCACGCACATCTCAATTCCTCAAGCGGGTGCACAACTGGAAGCTGAGGACTCACCTGCCCGCAAAAACAGGAAAAATCTACAAAAACAACTGGTAAAAGGAAAGAGATTCCTGATCCCTGTGACGTTGGAGGAAAAGGGAAGCAAATGCATCACATTAAGCAAGACGGGCACCGAGTATGAAGATCGGGCGAATTAACGGAACTGCTGGGAGCATTAAGGGGGCCCGACAAGGAAGAGAAATAGTCGACAAATTGCAGGCTAATATATTACTCAACATCGGGGAAAAGAAGACTTTTTCAAGCAATGAAATTGGAAAGACGAAGAGAAGAAGGGTTACCACGTAAGGGGAGTTATCTAGCCTTGTGAAGACAAAAAATGGGGGGAAAGGCTTCGGTGCCTGGGGGGTGAGAGCCCGAAGGGGTTTGAACACAAAAAAAAAAAGGGAAAGATAAAGGAGGAAATGCAGTATATCCGGGGGAGAAGGAACGAAATAGATCACGAGAAGAGTTTGTGCAAGAAAAAAGACACTTAGTAGATACAGAAAGAGCTGTCGATTGGTGCGGAGCGCCTAGGAAGAAAAACACAAAGGTCCCTTACTATGAGAAGGCGTGATCAACGTGCTGCTGTTCAATAAGCAAAAGTTGCCACATACACAAGTCAAGGCTGGGGCGGCGCCACCGGAATAAACGAATCGGGCATGAAAAGGGCGAAACTTCGTTTTGGCGGGGGAAAAGTGTGAATGGGTGAAATCAACCTTCGAAACTCGGGCTGCATTCATTGAAGAAGGGAACGAATTCGCGCGGGAGGAGCGTGACAAAGGCAAGATCGAGGAGCATGATCACCTGCGGCCAACAAGCTCGCCCAAAGATGGTCGTCACCCGAGTCTACAGGGAAAAGGGGGTCGCAGCAGAAACAAAAAAGCAAAGAAGCACCGGTTCTATGGAAAAAGCAAAAAAAACCGCTGCTCGCAAGAGAATTGGGGGGAGCTGGCGTTTGGAAGTGGAAACCCGGGGGAACGGAGGAGATCCTTGGTTTGGAGCGACGACCGATCTACTATACAAAAGCTGGAAGAACGCATATTTCACAACAAGGAGGGAAGGCGGGCAATTAGTACGCAGAAGCAGGAGACTCGGGGGATGTCACCGACGGCGAAGCTTGCTGAAGCCCGGTTCGTAGTTCAGGGGAGGAGGGAGGGGCCAGACGGGAATTTTTAAACCGGTGAGCAAAAAGATGAAAACGAAGGGGGCGGGGCTCAAACGATAGAAGAGGAAAAGGGAAACGGAGAACGTTCAGCGCCTGCAGGGAGCACGCGGGCGTATATCGAGAAGATCAAGTGAAGCAGAGTTGCGCTGTGACAGAACGCAAAAAGGGAAAAGCTAAGAAAGCTACGCAGACAACCAGAACCCAACAACCCGAAAACAAACCTACTACGGGATGGTCACGAGGTGCGGGGAAATACAACAAGGGGAAAAGGAGTGAAATCCCGTTCGCGCTTTCCGGAGCCCTCTCTAAGAGTATTTGCGAACGGGCATCATCAAGGAAGCGCAAAAAATCGCGCAGATTAACGTATCAAAAAACGCTGCAAGGAAGATGCGCGCCGCGAACGCCTTCGTTCAACTTCGGGTGGAGTCCACTGGCCGCAGGAGGGGTATCGGTCCAAGAAAGTGCCCATGATCTCCGGCACGCCGCAAAAAAGAAGGAATCTAAAGAGTCAGAAAATCCCCCAGAGATTTCGCCAGGGTCGTTCGGACAATCACCAAAACAAAAGCCGCCGCCATCGAGGAGGAATGGCTCACTTCAACGGGGGGTTAAAAGGACTGGCTGTTTCACTGAACAAGCACGCCTGGTATCCGGCAGGAAAAGCGAGGGAAAACAACTTGGGCCGCGGCTTCGGAGCCGGACACCGGGGTTCAAAAGGAGAGGACGTTTGGGGTCAGGAAGTTCTCCTCAAGATGATTTCTGCGCAAGAAAAACGAAGAGACGCAGCGATATTTGGTATTTCTTCTGATGCTTGAGCACTCAGCCCATTTTAATGGAGAAAGGAAGCACTGGGGGCGCTATCAGGTTGTCCACGCGGATCAGGTCCATCTATAGGGAAGACCGGGCCCTCGCGAATGCGGTAGTTGCAATCGCCTGCAGCCAGAGAGAAGTTGATGGACAAAGGGAAGGAAGGCCATCAAGTCCCTCCACCCAAAAAGAGCCATGGAACAGTCCAAAAGGTGATTCCTGAAGGAGAAAGTAGGGGACACTAGAACTTCGCGATATTGGAACCCAAGACGTCAAACCGGATTTACAAGCCGGGCCATCATCAGTTAAGGGGGACAGGACCCAACTTCTCTTTCCCAAGGACGCAAAATCGGAAAATGCTTTCCAGGGAGAGACGAAGGGGGCCCTATGGGCCTTCACACTAGGTTAGTCACGAGGGATATAAAGGGAGATGATCAAAATCTCCTATCGGTAACCTGGCTCAGGTTGTGGGAAACGTCATATTGAGAAGGAAAATAAAAAGCGCCCTCCACGGGCCAAGAATCCCTGAGGACTGACGGTCTCACACGATTGTACCAGGAAAGGGTACGTGGGGGTTTTCAAAAAAGGTCATTAGGGAGGTAAAAGCTGCTCTAGTCCGGAGGAAGAAGCGGAAATCTCCTAAAAATTGAGTTTCTCAATTACCCGGACGCACCTACGTCCCAGCCCGGCCGCCGGCGAGGACAGGCCTCAGAGGGAGGCAGGAGAATGCGGACATGCGCAAACTTCTGAAGAGGACTGCAAAACTATCTCATCTAAGAGAAAAAAAAAAAAAAAAAACAAAAAAAAAAAGATAAGGGAGTTCGACCGGTCGGGGCCTGGACGCAGCAGCGCATGCAGCACATGATCTCCCAGCCGCTGAGGAAGGGGGGAAGAAGAAACGGCTTAAAGTAGTTTCCCGCTCCGTATTGTAATACTATTCGCAGGTGTCGGCAGATGGCATTAGAAAAAGAGAGGAAGAGAAGGTTGTCAATCCTGACTGAAATTCGGGGCAGGGGTCTTAGAGGGGTACCCAGGAGGGGTGGGTGGGGGGGTATCAGAGAAGTAGGGGGGAAGCAAGTGAATACAGATTATTGTTAAGGGGGATTCTGGAGCCGCTGTTGTTAGGGACGTAAACACCTCGACGTATCCCTGACGGTTCTGTACGGAGGAAGAGACTCGCCACAGGGGGTGCAAAAATAATTTGGAACCCGAAACTTAGTGCCACGGATCGACATGAGGGGAGGGTCCTATTGTTTGCCACCTTGGGCAAAGCGCCCGCGATGCGGGACCTGCTAATCAAGCGGGGGAAGGGAAACGGATGTCAGTGCTGGAAAAATCTCCGCCAATTGGCCCAAAGAATGACGTTCATTTTGGAGAAAGGAAGGAGGACGAATCACAGGGAGGGGGGGAGTAGGGCGGCGGGGGAGAAATGGGGTGACCATCAACCGTGGGAGGTGGGAAGAACATTCATTGCCATGGCAAGCGAAGAATCTGCTTCTGAATATAGAGAAAATCAAACGTTCAACGAAGGATAGCTACTCAAACAAAAAAGCTCGCAGCCAAAGGGGGTGGACCGATCACCGGAAACTAGATCGACATTAAAGACGCGTGCAGCAGAAATACAAATCTCGGCGAAAAGGATTTTTCGATGCGCAGAAAAATCAAAAGAGGAAAGCGACAAGGCGAAATGAATAATCATATTTGGGCCGTTTGACGGGGGAACTTTCACAACTGAAAAGGGGGAAGAGAACGCACGTATCCAGTCTGGGAAAAAGGGAAAAAAAAAAGGGGCCCGCAGCCCGATACCAGCGGAAGTGCAAGCTGAAGCCAGTTGACACTCCAAATATTTTCGTCGACGACTAAAACACGAGGAGGCGGGCTGAGACTTGTTTTAAGAAGCGAAGCTCTTGTCTGAAAATCAACGTGAGAGCGGCTTGGGACGGCGTTCCGCCAGATCGGCCCGGTAGTGCGATCAAAAAGATTGAAAATAGGGTAAAGGAGCGTCCAGCGAGATCAGTCACTTGAAAAAAGAAAATCCGGCTTCTCTTTTTTTAAAGGGGATCAACGTGACCGGCCGCGAAATTTCTGGAAAAAGGGGATCAAATTCGCAAATCTGACAAAAAGAAGCGCGATACCCTGCAAGCAGCGCTACGGGATGGAAAATGTGATCCACAACAACAAAACGAAGAAAAGATAGAAGTCAAGACTGGGTTCAACCAGCCAGAATCGTCCGCCAAAGCCGCTCCTCTGGGGAAAGTCAGTTTTGCGCCGGTCAAGCCCGCTGCGTTAAGTAGGAAAGGGGATCTTCTCGATATCCGGCGGCGCCGGATCACGCCAGAAAAAGAAAGGGAATGTCACTCGAGGAATTATCTTTAGCACAAAGAGCAGTTCGGGGAGAGGAAACTACCTCCGAGAAAAGATCTCCGGCGGACGCAGGGTCCGAAACTCAACAGTTTCTTCAGCCCAAAGGATTTCGTCGTACAGCACCAGAGCCGCCGCCATTTCTGCGAGATTGTCCATTCTGGAAAAAAAAGAGTAAAGCGGGCCCAGCGCCACAAAGGCGCGCTGTATGGAGCAACAAGCACTTGGACAGCCGTCTTCGCGCCTTCGCAGTCGTTTCCATTCTTAAAACGGGAAGTCATGGCAAAGCAAACAGGGAGGCGTCTGGATGCGCACTCGAAAAGGAACTCAAGAAAAAGGATTTTGAGGAAAGACGCCGTCACCCATGTTCATGACCGGTTATCGACGAACCAAGGAAGGGGGGCGCGCCGCAAAAGGGGTGGGGTTTGAAAAAAAAAAAAAAAAAACCAAACCGTCATTAGAAGAAACTGAGGAATCAGTAAAACGCTCTAAATGCGGGCGCGGCATGGCAATCGCCTGAAGAACAACTGTTGAAGTCCACCAAATTTCAACAGAACCGCCCTCAAAACCCGCCTAACGGACCATGTTCGAAAGAAGTCGGGCTGCCGTCAAGGCCCAAGGACGTCGTCCAAGGACGTTGGGAACTTTCGGATATTTCAACGCCAAAGCAGTCGACAGGGAAGAAAAAAAGGGGTCATTTTCAAAAACGCAATCGCGGCGGGTCCCATCGTTGCAAAAAAAAAATCACTCTATTCCCAAGGGGGGCACTAACATTAGGCCTTCACACCGGGTGAGATAAGAAATAGGAAATAGACGAGACACCGGTAGGGGAAAAGCCGGATGGGGGAAGAAAACCTAACACGGAAGCAGAAAATAATCTGCCGTTCTTCACACGGCTCGACTGAGAATGGGTAACATTTGACTTGAGCGTTTGGGAAAAAGCAATTGTCAGTCATGGTGAAAAGTGCTTCTAAGCGGGGTCCGGCGACATCGAAAGAACACTTGCGCCAAGAGGAACTCACGGAGCGGCAACTACGGGCGCCCCCAGCCGGGGCGACAATGGCCTAGGAAAAGGAAAAGGGGTCTGCCCGCGGGATCATGTGGCTTAAACAGGAACTTCTTTTCGATCCCGAGAAGAAAAAGAGAGAACCCCCAGAGGGGAGGAAAAAGAGTCCTTAGCCTGTGCTGGCCCAACGCAGCACGATGCAGCAAGACCAGGAAGGATTGAAAGAAGGGGGCTACCTGGAAGAGCAGTAGGTGCTCGAAGGTGAAAGAGCGCGTTTAGGGGAAAAGAGGACTCCAGTTAGAGCACTTTGCGAGCCTGAATGAAATTTGGGGGCTGGAGCACGGAACCGTGAAGGGAGCAGGAAGGGGAGCGAAAGAAGAACCATTAAGGGGACGCGATGGGTTTGGGAGGTTAGGGGTTTAAGGAGAAACGAGCTTTTACAACCCCGGACGGTTTCTAAGTTCGGGATGCGAGATTACCGAAATTGAGAACGTCTCCGACTAGAATCGACTCGGGTGAAGGCCCGAAACGTTAGGGACGTCGATCATTCAAAGCAGGGGGTGGGTGAGACAAAGCTTTTTTTAACGGGACCGTGCTAAACTTCGAAACACGAGAAAGAGATCTGGCGGCGGGCTTTTCAAGGGAGCCGCATTTCCCAAAAAGAAAAAGGACGTTCTGGCTGCGCCAACGGAAGATCAACAAACAGGGAAGAGGAATCGTGGTGGCACGGGCGGTTCACGGAATGGACTGTTGACCTCAAAAGGGGAGAGCCTGGGCTGAAAGATTGCGAAGCTGGTCAGCGGGCGCGCCCGAGATCATCTGCGCAGCGAATCGGATGAGCACGAAGCTCGGCAACAAGACGCCAAAAACGGGTCGAAAAAGAGAGCTCACATAAGCTGGGAGGAATTGCATCAATAAAAGAGAAGCGCGAGAGCGGAAAGGGTTCTGATCAGAAGCGAAGGGGGGAACGCACAGGCCGAATGAAGAGAAAAAAAAAGGTGGGGGTTTTTGGTTGGGTTGGGGGGTAAACCAAGGGGAAAATGAGGCCACAAACCATGAATGAAAAAAAAAATAAGTTGCCGTTTGGGTGTGAACAAGGAAGCCGAACGGCGCAGCCGCAAGTACAGGCGGTTTTCGATCGCGAAAAGAGCCGCGCCGCTACCAAAAAGTGGAAAAGCAGAGGAGATGATGTGAAAGAAAAAGGACAGGCCAACCATTCGTAAAATACAAGAAGCGGCGGCGGCCTAGGGGGAAACCGCAAAGGGACTACTGGTTGCTGATCCAGGGCGGTGTCGGGGCTTCTCGGCGGACGCGGATATCATGGGTAGGCAAGGGAGTGATCCCCAAAGCATTGGCTGTCTTTCTCAAAAGAGGGAAGCGAGAAATATGTTTCTAATCAAAGGGCAGGCGCTGGCAGGATCACAGGGATCGGGGGAACGTGAACGGCCGGTGCGAGGCCATCCGCTGGGAGGCAACCAAAAAAGCCTGAGCATCCTGCGCGAGATGAGCAGCCGGAAAAGAGGAATAGGGAGAATGTGGGATCCAGCACCACCCAACAAGGGAAGAGGAAAGAAAAAAATATCCACTCACATCAGGGGGACCGTATCGTCCGGGCCCAGAGAGGAACAGTATCTTCGCCGAAGAGGGGGGCGCCGAGAGGAATGGCCCAGCGCAAAAAGCGGAACGTTACTCTAATCCAGGCACAACACGCCTCTCAAGCAAAATTCAAAGTCAACATCGAGTGAGGGCGAGAGAGACAGGGGACCCCGCCAAGGCAATTGAAAAGACAACCGATACCCATAGAAGAAAAACGCAAGCCGAAAGCTCACGAAACGCTCCAAGGGAATCGATCTTTTCGCGGGAAGTTCGGCAGAAAGAAGAAGCCCTCGGCGCAGGAATGGCTGAGAAGAGGGCCGCATCAAGGGGAAATTGGCTGAAATACTGCAAAGCTCCAGCGGCCAAAGGGGGGAGGAACGCGCGTCAAATCTCGCGTCAAACAAGCCTTGGGACGGGCGGATGTTCCATTGAAAAGTTTCCACTGCAAAAAGTCACCAATATCTTAGAAGGGTTCAAGTAGGACTGGGGGAAAAAGGGCGTTTTCCTGAGGCTGCAAAACGTCACTGCTCCTCGCGCGGTTTCTGCTGCAGCTCCGAAAGGAGAAAGGGCGGTATATCGCGCGAAGCCAACCAGGATTGCGAGCGGTGTAGGAAGCGCGGGAGCCCAAGCCGGGAAACGCCCCAGGATGATCCTCGCCCCGCGCGATGCGGGCCCGGGGGCCAGCATCGCCTGCAGACCAAGGAAGGGGGAAGGCACCCCGGCACATCCGACATCCGCCCTCCCCAAAAAGGCTCGCAATACCGATTCGGAACTCCGATGGCCAGAAGAATGACTCGTCCACTGAAGGGTCAGGTAATGCGTATTCGATCTTCCGGAGCACTCCTCAAGTAAGAGGGAGAGTGGGTTGCGCAAAGAAGCGCGGCGTTACGTTGCGCAAAAATCGACAATGAACTCTGCTGAGGTAGAACTCCGTGAAAGAAGTGGCTCACACACTAGGAGGCCATCTACTTCAAAGGGATCCTCTAATAAAAGAAGGTAAACCGGAATGTGATTGTAAAGTGGAAGAACTACTTCCTTAAACGCCATCTCCCTAAAAATTGAAGATCCTTCAATCCTGCCGTCCGGGCCGACAATAACTGAGAATGTCCCGGACGGGTACAGTATTAAATCAGTGGACCGCAGGGGTCAGGCCTCAACTCTAATGGCGACCTCTCATCCGCGCCAAAAAGTGCAACAAGGGAAACTCAAGATCAGATGACTGAGCCCAGCAGCCCCCCCGCCGCGCCGCTAGTCAAGGCCAGAAGAAAAATTGACCGGATAATTGGCTGACATGCGCGGCTGTCCGCCCGAAAGAGAAGAAGCAGATATAAACCACAACTTAGGATGTGAAGGACTGGAAATAAGGAAAGAGAAGCTGCATAAAACACATCTCACGGGCCAACCGCTGAGGGGGGGAACTAAGCGAATTAGGCGGCCTGAGGGGAGTTACTCCGGATTGGGAAGGGAAAAAAAGGGAAAGCATGTGCGGCAGATTTCAGAGTCATCGAAAAAGACTTAGAAAAAAATCCTTTTTCATGAGGGGGAAAACCAAGAACGAAACGGAATGGGTAAGTAAGGGGTACATTCTCAGTTATTGAGACCGTGCGGCCCTCAGGAGTTGTGCAAGGCTTGGAGGGGCTCTGTATTTTTCCAGAAACGCTAAGGGGGGGGTACATCAACTGAAGAGATTACGAGATGCAAATTCACTTGATCCAGAAGAGTCCGGACTAACAGAGGGGGAGGGGGACCGAAACGTTAGTGCCAAAAGGAGTGATTCCAAGCCAAGGGGGGGACTTTTTTCTAACCGCTTGGAAATCTCCTCTACGGGAGAACACGCGCCCAGACTGCGGTATCCACGCGGGACGAATATCCGCAGTTCAAAAAAAGAACGTGGCGACGTCATGAGGGCGAGCACAATCGGCATTCAAAAGGAGGGAACTTGGCGGAGTTCTTTTACATGGGGGAAAGTCCATCAACCGTTCTGCAGCTTAAAAAAAGGGAAGGGAACGTCTGGACCACATCCGCGGCCGGGGAGAATCCTGGCGGGAGGGACGGATTAGCCCCGCGGCAAAAAGAAAAAAATCATTTTCTTAAAGGGAAACGGCACAAGTCTACAGAAAGGGGGCTTACGGTATAAGGGGGGGCAAGAAATCAAGAAGTACTCGGTGGGAAACAGCATCAGACGCCGCTGCGCGAAAAGGACGAAATGCGAAGTTACGGGGAAGTGGGGTAAAGGTTAAGAAGGGGGATCGGAGAACAAAATGAAAAGGGTTTTCTCTCACGGAAGACTCAAATAATTTAAGGAGCTTGGCAATGAAGTATTTAACTCCAATGGGGGGGGAATTGAAAAAGCGTATAGAAAAAGGGGGAGCCTTCCTGCGAGGGGGGGTTAGAAAGATCGGGGGTAATCTAAAGAGAGGAGAAGCCCGGGCGCGTTAATTTATAGGAGGGCCTCCGATCATGGTATCGAAGGTGTGGCGATCCCAAAAGCAGCAGTTGATCTTTCTGGAAGAGGGGAGCTGACCAGGTTCCTGAATAAACGTCTACTGAAGAATTGCCGGATATCTCTATCAAGAAGGAGGGCGCTGATTGCGCTGCATCAGACTTAAACGGAGGAAAAAGGTACAGGAGGGATCCTGAGAGGATGGAGCGCCGGCATCAGTAGTGTCACGATGTGCTGTGGATCAGACTCAACAAAATTATTAATATAGGATGATCCACGAACAGCGATCAAAGCTCTGAATTGAAACTTCCTCCATCGAAAGGAACGGACGCCAGAAGGGGACTGCGGGGGGAGAACCAACGAGGGGGCCCAGCTCATCGCAAACGTGAAAAAATTCATCGATACAACCCCGCTCGCCGGAAATGGAACGCCTTGCACGCGAGCGAGCCGGTATTTATTAAAGTATCATCTTAATCCACCCCAACAAGGAAAAAAAAAAATTGGGGGGGGTAACAGATCTTCGCCGGAAGAGAAGCGCACCGAAACGAGCCGTCATCCACAGAGCGGGCCGGTATAGAAAAAAGCGAAGACGCACAATGCACGCTAGAGGTCCAAAGGAAAAGTTCCATTGGCGTGATCTGGAGTCAAAAGGGCCCATCGCGACGCTGGGGGGTACCCCCGAAAGTCGCTATCAGAAACAAGGAGAGGGCGATTCGCCGTTCGAGAACGGGACCCGTACGGCAACGGGGGTGAATGTTCCATCGAAGTGGCGCGCAGCGCGTTAGGGTGGGGGGACGACGAAACCGTCGTCCTGAGTCAGCGGGGAGGGGGTTATTTCTGGAGGAAAGCTCAAGCCGTAACCATGTTCCTGGTCACGGTAGACTAACAGTGGGGGGCAGAGCGGTGTGGGCCCCGCCGCGCCGGGAGAAGGCGAGCGAGGATCGATATCTCGTCAAAAGAAGGCGGTACCGCGGCAAAAGGGCAAGAAAGAGAAAACAAGAGCATAGGGGAAAGGGGGAACCCCGAACAAAGGAAGCCAAAGAACAGAACGCCGCAAGTGGGAAATCAATCCCTCACGGCTTGATATGCTGCAAGCACCAGAGGCGTCAACTCGAGATTTTGGAAGGAGATGGCTCCAGCAGCCCGAGAAACTCCGAAGGACTAGGAGTGGTTTAAAGAAAGAGGGGCTCTTGGGCCCACGGTAAAAAAAAACAAAAAGATTCTTGCAAATGAAACGTCCCTAAAAAAAACGGGAGACGGGCCTTAAACACAAGGGGAAAGTCGTAATCCGAAACGATGAGAGAAGTCTGAATCCTCAACCGATCGGAGGGAAAAGCCGTCGAGGGAGACGAAACCTACCCAGCGAACCTCACAGAAGAGGAAGCAAAAAGGATTCCTGGTGAGCAATTTCACGGGCTCGACCACGAGAAGGAAGAGACTACTGGAAGAGGGAGGGGGCCCGCAGTTCAGTCAGCTTGGAAGCTGCTCTAACTGACTATCCAAAGACAATCTTGAAAAAGGAGGAAGGGGGGAAAATATCCAGAAAGGATCGGGGAACCTACTTAAAACAAAAGGAACCAAAAAGAAGACATCTTCAATTCCCAGCCTTTGCCCGTCTTGAGCAAATGCCTGCATGCGCTGATGCGGGTAACCTACTCATATAGAGATCAACAAAACAACAACGGATTGAGAAAGAAAAGTTCCTGAACCTCTTTCGCCGGAAAGGAGCATGCAGCACATGCTTAAAAAAAAAAAAAGGAAAAAAAGCAAAAACCCGAAAAACCAAAAAAAAAGAAAATCAACCCAAAAGCGGAAAGACAATGAATTAAGAGAATGCGGCGCCTGGAGGGGGGGCGGGTTCACACGCTCCTGTATTCATACGCAAGTGTGGGTATTTATTCGCTTCACAGGGAGAAAGAACTCCTTTTACAAAAGAGAATGGGCTGAAAAACACTAGAAGGGGGGGAAGAATGGTACATTACTCAGTATGGAGCAGTTGAAGACGGCAGAAAGAAAAAAGTAATTGCCAGTCGGCTGGGGGGGGGGGTTGGGGGGGGGGGGGGGGGGTTGGGGGACTCTGTGTGTTTTATATACGTAGAAGGCTTTTAAAAAAAGGGGTGAGATGGACATGCGAGATGCCAGTGTCTAGAGCAGTATCACTCGGGGTGCGGACGAACGTTAGGCCCAAGACGATATGCAAGAAGAGTGATGGGGGGGAGAAACGATGTGGGGGGGGGCGCAGAGAGGCGTCCAAGACGAAAAGCCCTGACTCGTGGTGGGAAGCCTGCTGTGAAAAAAGAGAAAAGCAATCACAAAGACGAAGGAAAGGCCGGGGCTTCGACAAAGGGAGGAAGCGAGTGGAAAGGAACCTTGCTCAGTCAGTAGTGCGTTGCGGTCGGGGATGCCGAAGGGGGGGGGCGACACCATCAAAGGGACTGCAAAAAAGGGCTTGCAGACAGATTCCATTGTCAGAAAAAAACGCGAGGGCGCCGAGAGGGGGAGGCTGCAAGGAAAACGCGAAAAATATCCCGCGCGCAATAAAAACTCGCTTCCGTGTTCTTAAAGGGGACAAGGGCCCTAGAAAGCTCCATTAACAAAGGGGTAAACTGCTGTAGAAAAGTTGTACGTTAAAAATCTCGCTAAAAAAAAAGGGGAAAAGGCGCAAAAAGAAAAAAGCGAAAGAGCGCACAGGCCGGCAATGGGAATTGTGGTGTGGAAATGGAGACAAAGTAACCTGCTCGAACGAAGTATTCACAAAACCCAAGGCAGGGGGTTTTGGGGAATAAAGTGAGAGATAGGCCCGCGCGCAAGATCCAAAGGGGGCAAAGTGAACTCAACGGGGGGGGGAACTTGCGGCAATTCGTCGATAACCAGGAGACGAGCGTCTCGGCAAAACAAAGCGAAAGCTCTTGCATGAACAAGGGCACGTTTCGTGAAAATAAATCGGCGGGCAGGAGTTTCCGAGATAAGGTGTTTATCGTGCCCTTTGGCGATCAAAAAACACTGGCTGGAGAGGGAAGGATATCTACAGAAAGGGGGGGCGAAAAAAATTCGCCGTGGAAAGGGTTGGGGAGAGGGCGGGGAGGAGAACGAAGAATAAGAACGCGGCGCATTGACGCGCCAGCCAAATGCACACGAGGGAAAGAGGTCGAAATTCAGGCGCGCATAGGGTAGCGGAAAAAATCGACAACGGATTGGGGGAACCACGCAAAAGGCGGCGAATCTCACAAAAAGGGGAGGAGGAGGAAAGAAAAGATAAAACTTACCATCCCTAGCCGCGGGGGAAAACCAGATCGCTGAAAAGGAGAGGGACACGTGGCGTCAGCGGGGGACCTTGGAAAACGGATAACAGGGGGACCTCCTTTCACGTTGAGGTCTCACCAACCCGCCGGGGGGGAAACGGAATAACTCAAGAGCTGCAGGCCTGTCAACTCTGATATGTAGAGGGCGTAACTTGATCCCAGAAAAAAAAGGTGCGTTTGATCGCCAAAGGGCCATGACTGAAGGAAGCAACCGAGAAGCTCATAAACGCCAAGTTTGTCCAACATATCTGGAGGAGGTCCGGTTGTTAGACATATACCGAAAAGGCAATAGCTGGCTGCAATGTGCCCGCCGTCTGGAACATTGTCGTTAACGAAGGGTCGCGCTTGCCAGCGCGGGCCACGAAGAACAAAGCGCCGGGCCTCTTGACGCGATAGAAAAAAAATTGAGGCGGTCGCTCCGTTCGAGTACAAAAGGTGAAAAGACTTACTGCACAATCTCCTTCGTTTGACCCCGTTGCAGGGAAGACGAGGGAGGGGGTCGAGCGAAAAAGCGCCATTGCCAAAGGTTGGGGGGTTTTTCTGCTCTGCTGCAGAAAAGCCGTCAGCCCATGTAAAATTGGATCTCGAAAGAACCACGGAGGGGGAAGCCGCTCGGCCAGCCGATGGGCTGAAAAGACCGCCAGGAGGAAAGATCGGCTAGCCCGGCAGCGTCAACAGGGGCATCTGCACAAAATTAGCGAACAGGGGTTTATTTGTAAAACAAAAAAGGTTCCTGCAGGACCAAAGCCCAAAAAGAACGGCAGGCGCTCAAATTCATTCACCAGATGATTTAAGCTACTCAGCCCAGTAAAGGGTCTTGGTAACTTGTGCGAGATTTAGCCAAACTCCTATACAGGGGGAACCATCTTAGGGACCGGTTTCGCAAAAAACTGTCTTCAAAAAAGAGTTTGAAAACATGAAACTGAACGCGGGATTACAGTGGACCGTAACCCATAGGGGAAGACCTAGATAGGAGTTTATAAAATCGGAGAAGAAACAGTACTCGAACAATCCACTTTAGGGAAAGCAGTTCAAGAGGGCTTCGTCAACAGGAAACCATGAAAAATAGCCAATCCGAAATCCTTCAAAAGAAAATTAAGCTTAAGGAGAAAAAGCTCTTCGAAAATACTGAAAATGTCACCACTTAGGAAAAATTAGGAGAAAGGGGTTTGTCACCTGCAGTTACAGGAGTGAAAAGGAAGTGAGAAAAGAGCTGTCCTCATCCAGCGCAAACCCGTTCGCCATCGTTCAATAGAAAAACCGGCAGAAGGCTCACCAAAAGAATCTTCGCACAAAGACGGAATTCCTCAAGGTCAGCCCGCTTTAGCCATTGCTTCCTTGTCAATCTGCTTTTTCAGAACACGCACAGTGACTCAGGAGCGGAAAAAACAAAAAACGGGAGAGAGGCGGGAAGGAACAAAAAAAAGCCTGGAAAAGGGGGAGCAGGGGAAGACCACAAGCGCAAACACCAAGACGAGGCTTATTGGAAGACGTCGGGCGCGGGGGCTTGGTAGCAGGGGCCAGAAAGCTAGGAGGATGAAGGAGAAAGGGCGGCAGCTGGCGATGATAGAGCAAAAAAGCTTAAGAGCACTTCAAGGTTGACCTGATGAGGGCAACCAAGCGAAGAAGGGTAAACAGAATGTACATTCCTCAGTTATCGAGCAAGGTGAAGAAGGCAGACCAGGAGGAGGGCCCTGGGCTGGGCTGGGGGGGGAGCAACAACGGACTTTTACAAGCACCGGAGGGAGAGGAGAAGACGGATTCTTTCTAAGGATACGACTATCTGTTTAATGCACTAAAAAAAAGGGAGGACACAGAGGAAGAAGAGTCGATTTGGGGACCCCGGGCTGGGCAAAGCGACGCTTCAACTGCGAACACTTCAGTCTTCTTCGGGGAGGTGAGGCCAGGGATGGAGAAATATCGCGGAAGAAGACGACTAACCGAATTCTGGGGAACGGCCCATGACAGGGGGGAAGGAGGACCTTGGGAGAGAGGCAGCGTGCAGGGGGATGAAGGGGTGACGGGGAAGCCATACAAGGGGACAAAAAGGTGCAGGCGATTTCCATGGCCGGAGGAAGGAAGGAGCGGGGGAGGGACGCAAAACGAGATACTGGCGGGTCGGCAGCGAGGACTGAGAATCGCGTCAAAACCCCAAATCGGTGTTCGCCGGAAACCAGAGGAGACAACTTGGTCTGGAAAAACGGCGGAGCAGTTTGCAAGAATACAAAATCTCGCGAGTGAAACGGTTGAGATGCGCAAAAACTAGCGACACAGTCCTATTAAATTTACGAGATTGTGCAGTGTGGGAAACGGTGACCGAAGGGGGGGGGGTATCCAAGGCGGTCAAGAGCGAAGAGGGCCCCGAAACCAGCGGTACGCCGAGGGGAGCGAGAGGAGTAAATCCACAGTAAAGGGTTAAGGAGGCAAAGGCGTAGCAGCAGAGAGGAAAGCGGGCGAAAAGGAAAAACGAAACGGTAAGCGAAATCTGGGAAGAACAGGAGAGGGTCGTGAGGGCTCCTGGCGGCGTTCCCCTGGTCTGACCAAACTGGGAGTGGTGCGATAACAAAGCAAGGTGCTGCGGGCAAAATGGTAAGAATCGATTCTAAGGGGAGAATGAGAGCTTCAGTGGGCCGGCGCGCGGGGCTTGTGAAAATCAACGAGCAAACGATTTGCGCTTTTAAAGACGCAGGTGAGTCCCCCACCAACAAACACCGGCCTCAAGAAGGATCAAGAGAGAAAAATGGATAGAAAAAAAAAGGAACGAATGGTCAGCGAGGGAGGGATCTAGGAGATAAACAAACACTGATGAAAGACGCATAAAATAAAGTCGGGGGGGGGAGAAGGTGAACTTCAGACCATCGGATCTATAGAGAACGAAAGGGGCGTGCCGTTCTAACAATGAGTGCCAAAAAAAAAAAACAGGTGATTTATCTTCTATGGGAAAACCAAGCGCAGAAGTATCACTGCCATCGACTGCACGGCTAACGTCAGGGTGGAAACAGGAGAAGCTGGAAGAGTCCAGCTTCTAACCCTCCATAGGAAAGGTGCATTTGGAGCCCAAATACGGAAAAAAGAGGAAAAAACCAATAAATCTCCGGCGTAACGAAAAAAAGAAGGAATCGAACCCGAAAAGAAAAGGCTCCAAAAGCGGACTCACTGAGTACATAAAGAAGGCCGCCAGGCACGAAAAAGAGATTTGCGAATTAAACCGCCACTGTTTCCCTTGGCGTAAAAAGAACTACTTGCTTCAAAGGAAACCGCGTGCCACGCTGAGTGAAAGGGCCGGTCGCGATCCCATCCTTTTGAGAAGGAGATAAGGAGGCGTCGACGTTTAACGGAACATTCGGAATTTTGGCCTCTTAAAAGGGTTCTCGCAAGCGCTGTTGCTGGGCGCATAAACGCTTCTGCCCGAAGGATGAGAGCTGGAAAAAGCATCCCATGTGTCATGTAGTCTGAGGGAAGGTGATCGGAAGAACAAAAATGGCGCAGAGATTGTGGTGCAAAACTTTCTCATGAGAAGAGGGGTTTCCGTCCGCCCCCAACTCCAGATCAGCAAGAAGAAGCGCTATGCGGAAAGGAAAATGGAGGCAATAGGGTTCTCTGACAGAACGGGGGACAAACCATTCACCAGCAAGGCATAAACGCCCTACGGGACGTGAAAGAAAATGTTCATTGACAGTTCTTAAAGACGAAAATGTCGCAGCACAGGACGGCTTCAAATTTTCTTTGGGACTTGGGGAGATGGGAAGAAAAAAGCTTACGGGAAAGAAGCCCCGAAACGTTTGGCTCGCCTAAACTTCGGGGGCGGGGGCAAAACATGGAGGGACAATCAACTGTCTTGATTGCATGTCAGGAGTTCCGGCAAGAGGGGACCGTGCCTTCAAACACAGTTAGGGGAAGGGCTAGAGTAAGAATGGGAGCAGACAGAGAATTGAAGTAATAAACAGAGGGGACGGTGGGACAAGCCTAAGAGGTCTAAACCCTTAAAAAACCCCAATCGCCTAAACCTCATAAAGCCCGTGCAACATAAGTCTGCGGAAAAAATCGAAAGCTGCAAATCGTACCTACGGAACAAAGAGTAACGGGATCGAGGGTTGGAACGCAATAAGGTCCAAGAAGGCTCTAAAACTAACTGGCGTCTCTGCAGTGCCATCTCAAGGGTGACGCCTCTGTACGATCAATAATAAGGAGGGCCCCGACTGCGTCCCAAACTAGGAATTCGCCAAGAGAGTGCAATAATCGGCGTACGAAGGGTTCTGAAGAGAGCTTGATTGGGGCCAGCCGCAGCACAGGCGAAGAAAGCAAAAACGGAGGTGAGGAAAAAGAGAAAGGCATGGATGCGGGCGACGGAAAAAAGAGCAAGATGAAACGTGCCAGAAAGGATGGGGGACGGGCGGAAGGACGAGAAATGGCAGGGGATCAGTAGGGCCTGCAATCTTGAAGAACCAGGGTGGAGTAGGTATAGAGGACGAAAAAAGGAGACACTGAACTTGTGTCAGCCTTACTGAATTGACCAAAAGAAGACTGGTAAAAAATGGGGAAAGGAATCAGGGTGGTCTAGCCTGTGAAGACGGCCTCAGGTGGAAAAGGCTTTCTTGGGATGGAGCTTAGGGTTTAAGGACGGAAGCAAAAAATCAAAAGACGGTCGGATTACTGGAGAATGACTAGAGGGCGAGGTCGCGGATACGACTGAGCGACTAAATTGTGAAGAAAACAAAAGGTGGAAAAACTTGAGTAGGGAGAGAGTCGAAGAAAAGGGGAGTGGGGGGGGGAGATTGGGGGTTGTCGCTGTGGCAAGAGCCGTTCTAAACCACACCTTACGAGCTTTGCTTCGGATGATACAGACGCAAAGCAGGAAGGATCCGAAATTCCAAGAAGGGACACGTAATTCTGTTCTTGCAACCAAAGGGAGCCCGAAAAGTTTCAGAATTGCGCGAGGCGGCGTGTCGTGACTGGGGCCGGACATTTGCAGGTGGTGACAAACCGGGGGGCGGGCAGATTGGGGAAGTAACATTGCCCGCGCGCGCGCGGCGCGCCCGAAAGAATAATCCTGGGAGGGGCAAAATAAGACAGAGGGAGCAGGAAGAGCTGGCGGCAAATCTAGGGCAAACGAGTATCACAAAGATAAACATGGGCGACTGAAGGCGCATTGAACAGAAGGACAAAATCGGGGCAAAGAGGATCTTGCGGGGGTGGGAAGAAATAACTGGCTAAAAGTCTGGGGGGGAGGAGCAGGGGGACGAAAATTTTTCCGTGGGGAAAAGGGAGGGGAAAGAATCGAAAGAACGGAGGATCCACAAGGGCGGGGAAATTTCCCGACGCCAGAACAATTAATCTCAATTGCAATCGGTGAGATTGGGTCCCTAAAAAACGCTTGGCAATTAGGCGCATACCAAGAGGAGGGGTCTCTGCGGCCATTTCGCGGAAAGACGAAAAGTCAAGGGGGGAATCCAATTTCTCTTTTTCGGGGTAGCTGGCTGTCGGCTCGAGAGGTAGAGGCCAGGTAGCGAGAGAGAAGAGGATGGTCGGGGCTCAACAAAAACACAAAAAACCGACGATATCGACGCATAGGGAGGTTACAAAGCGTTCCCTTTAAAGAGCTTTCAAGGAGAATTCAAAGCGGGGTTAAACTTGATATCTATATCAACGGAGGGAGCGTTGCGCTTACATAAAGGAAAGAGAAAAAAAGCTTCCGGCGACGAAAGAACTGCAGTGGAAGCAGAACGGCAAGCGCGCTACGGGTCACGATGTGCTTTGGAGCTCATCTAAAACTCGATTGGAAATAATAGAAAGAAAAGAAAGTTTAAAAGAACGCGCTCTTGCGGCGCTAAATGCTCTCAAAAGGGGACTAATCATCCTCATCTGCCAAAGCAATGAGCGCCTCTTTCAACGGGGATAGGAACTCGATATCCCCCCGCGCGAACGGATCACTGCCAGAAAAGAAGAACGATTCTTTCAACATCAGAGATCTGGATTCCAATTGAGAAAAGAGCAGGGAGGGTGGGGGGATCCGAATTCCGATAACCATATCTCCGGGAGAGCAAAGCAAAGAAGCCGCAAAAACTAAAGTGCTTCCGCCCAACCATAAAAATGGCGTGGACGGGGTCTAAGAAAAAGACGCCGAAGGCAGGGATGGCGCGAATCGGGGGGGGAAAAGGCTTTGGTGGAGGGGAAAAAGAAAAGGGGAGTCAGCGGGGTGCCCCTCGTCACGAGGTTAGCTCTTAGCCGCGGTCCGCAATCGAACAGCCGGATAAAGAGGCGCCCTTCTGCGTCACGGGCCCACGACACAAGACCCATCTTTCAAAGTTGAAGTGTCACGCCTTTGAGAGCATCGCGGTGAGGCGGCGAATAACAGGAACGGACACTCTCGCGAGATTTTGGGGGTACTGAGGGGACCAACTGAGCAAACTCCGACCCCCATGGTAGAGAACGCAAGGGGTTATCTAAGAACACTTATTGGGGTCCGGGATTGTTTTGCGCAGGCTCCGTATAAAAAAGTCGCTGCCCCCCGAAAGGAGGGAATGAATCGGGCCCAGAATAAGTTCTGGGGACGAGCAATTTCAATCTGAACGAGAAAAAAACGGGAAAACCCCCGGAAATGGTCCGAAGACAGCCCGAGACGACTGGCATGACAATAACTTGCGGCTCCGATGGAACCCAGAAAGACGGCTTCCACTGAAGGTGGGGAAAAAAAAGTGCGATGATTTCGCCACAAGATTCGTCACGCCGCCACAGAGAAATGGGCGCATTACGAAGAGATCGGCGTTGCCACATGAAATAACAATCACTTCAGGGGAAAGGATGGCCACTAACGTTTCGCAGTAAAAAAAACACTAGTTAGGGGGGTACAGTCGATCCGTAGCAACGAGGATAGAAGAAAAAAGGAGAATCCTCTAACAGGGCCCTTGTGGTAAAGCAGGCCGATTATAAGGACCTGAAAACGAACCCAGCTGAAAAGAGAATTAAACACATCGGAGTCTGCCGGGTCTAAAAGGGACTCAGGCCAATAACTGAATTACAACCGTAAGTACGGGAGAAATGGCCCGAAATTTACAGATGCGGGAAAAATGGTCACCGAAGGGCTCCTAACTAGAAAAGAAACGGCAAAAACTTGGGCGCAAAGGTGACATCTCAATACATGAGCGTACCAGACCAGGGAACGATTTCTCCACTCTCGGAATCACGCTCTTTCCAAAGGCTTAGGAGAAAGGAGAGATGGGACTTTTCCGGCCTCCAGAGCGTAATCTCGCATAAACAAATGAAGTGAAATGATTCCTGAAATGTGAGTTGCGGAAAGAGAGCAGCATAAAAAAGAGAGAAAGGGGAAAAGCGGAATTAAGAGCGGCGAATTCGCGGCGGACATTATGTGCCCAGGAGACGGGGGATGTATATGAAAGAAGAAAGTGTTCGTGGGGTGGCGATGGTCAGAGGAAAAAAAGCGAGAAAGGATTTAAAGGGACGGAATTGGACGGGCAAACAAGAAAAAGTAGACGGGGTAAAAGGGAGTACATCTCAGGGTCGGCCGTGTGAAGGCGACTCAATTGGTCATGTCGCTTTGGGTGGGGTTGAAAGTAAGGAGCCCCGACGGAAAAAAAGGTTGAAGGGGGATTCCTAGATTCCGAGGGAGAAAAGGATACGACTAGAGAGTAAAAAGTGAAGGAAAAGGTAGGGGGACGAGTAGATCATGAAAAAAAGAAAGTAGGTTGAGGGACCGGGAGGGGGCAAAAAGCCCTAGTCGTCACTGCGAAACCGGACTAGATGGGAGGGAGCGGGGGTGAAAGACGCTGGGCGAGACCTCATTGAGAAACCACCAAGAGAAGTGTCTGCGCCATGAGGAAGAAATCGGCAAATTTCGCGTCAAGGACAGCGTGGGCGTTGCCGAATGTGGTCCGGTCAACATCAACCGTTCTGGAAGCCAAGCGCCAGTCGATTCCATGGACAAAAAAGACGATCGGGCGGCGAAAGAAGAAGACTTGCGGCGCAAACCGATTATCCTGCCAGCGGTCTAAAAATCCTTGGGTCGTCTAAACCGGAGACCAGATGACATACAGGGGGCTGGGGAGAAGAAATCAAGGAAGGCCCCGAGGCATGACTGGGGGAGG
>Ga0179593_1393767_pt1 | contig 31487 bp, 30 predicted proteins | sample CZODoug2_1_08_16_FD_185931 | JGI IMG/M metagenome (GOLD analysis project Ga0179593, IMG submission 185931) | Vadose zone soil fungal communities from Angelo Coast Range Reserve, California, USA - CZODoug2_1_08_16fungal (PacBio error correction) | ecosystem: Environmental > Terrestrial > Soil >...
TGCAGAGGGGGGCGAAAGACAAAGGGGTTGGGTGCGAGGGGACAATGGGCTGACCTCGAAATAAAGTTCTCAAGCAGCAGGGCCGACGCATGGCGTTACCTCAAAGAGCAGTGGTTTCGGCTCGTCGGAGGAGATAAAAAAAATGAAAGTAGGTAACAGGAGGAGGACTTAGGGACTGCCATGCGTCGATGCTGGCGATTTGGGAAAGCCAGTTTAAGGAAGATAATAGGCCAGGGTGAGATTGTAGCCGAAGAAACTCAATTCCCGAAAACGCATGGGCTAGAATAAGGGGAAATGGTGTGTAAGTTTGGGCAAAAGAGACACCATAATTGGAGATGAGTAAATCGAGGCGTGGGAAAGTATTCAAACGCAAACCTTAGCAGCGAGGGCTTCGATTCCCAGGGGGAAATGGCGCGGCGGCGGGGAAAAATGCGTGGGTGAGAGCGCCGAGAGGTCCTAGTTAAGAAGGAATTACGCCAAGCAGCGAAGACCAGCTTGCCGAACATGACGCGGCGAAAGGTGAAGTAATACCGAGAGGCGTGTCTCTCCAACCTGCTTGAGGGGAGGCAAAAAAAACCAAAGAACGTTCGATAAGGGGCTAAGAGGGTAAGGCTTGCGCGGGAAACCTGAACGATCAAATAGGTGGGGTGAGAAAGCGGAGGAACTGCACCACGTTTGTTTTGGATGAATATGTCGTCGGCTTATGAGAACAGAGGGACATATGCGATAGAGGACGAGAAGAACGCGTTGCCGGTAAGGGGCGCGGGAAAAGAAGTGTCTGCGACAGCTCGCAAAGAGGAAAAACGTAATCTCCACTAAGGAGGGCATCGTCAATTCGACTAGGTTACTGTGCACTGGTGCAGGTATCACAGGTCAGGATTACTCAGGCGCCGACATTACCCGTTGGAAACGTTCTGGCAGAAGGCCTCGGCATTACCTTAGCCAAGAAAAGGAAGGCCCACTCGGGGAGTGGCAATAATGAGAGGAAGGGAGCGAGATGGGAAGTGGAGAGGGGGGATGGATTAGGAAGGCTACGACGAAACCAAACATTCCAGCGACCAATGAGTGAAGAAAAATAGAGAAGTACCAAAAATCATGGTTATGATCCACCATCGAGGGAGATAAGGAGAATGTTCTAACCCAAAGGGGCAAGGAAAGAAAGACCCGCGTCATCAAAGCAAGATGTGCGCGATTGCGAACGGAAACAAGAAGGGAAGAGCACTAGCAAGAAGTGGGGGAACCAGCCGAACCATCCGAAGCCGCGAAAAGGATGAGTGAGGGACATCACGGCAAAGCAAATTAAAGAAAGCCGTAGAGCGGCTCAAGAGGTTGGGGTCAGTTCCTTTGACAAAGCGACTCCCATTGAGACAAAGGAAAAAGGGAAGGGGGACTCGGGACGCCACGAGAGATCTGACTACAACATGGAAGACGAAAAAGGACATGCATAGGACGGAAAAAAAAAAATTACCAGAGGAACACACACCGACTCCGGCTCAGCGACCATAGCCCATTCCTGCTAGCAAGGAGCAGGGGTACGGGACAAGTAAAGTTGAGGGAGGGATACGCCCTGTCAAAGCCGGGGCATAAAGGAGGGTCGAGGCTCGTCGACGCCGAGAGGCGGAATGTGCACCGACATCTATAAAAGAGAAGGGCGTCACTCGAGGGAGAAATGGCTTTTTTAAGGGTGAAAGTAGCGTAGGAGAGCCCGGCAAATGGAAGTTTAACAAGTTGAAACTCGGAAGGGAAAATTACTACGGATTGCATTTCTTGGAAGAGCGTCACGTTGACGTTTCAAGAACGGAGGGGGAGAGAAACGGCGGAATGGCATGGTAGAACCGACTGGAAGTCCTGACGTTATCGAAAAAGGAAAAAAAAAAACAAAGGAGGAAAAGCAAGACGTGCGGCGGCCGTGAATATAAACAAGAAAGAAATTCAGAACGTGAAAAGAAAACGAAGAAGCCGAGCAAAAGACTGTCGTCCGAAGAACAACGATGTATGGCTAGAGGGAGGGGCGTGAAAAAGGAGGGAACGTGATGCGGGGGGAACGGACAGAGCAGGAGTACAGGGGGTCGGAGGTAGGGAGAACAGGAACTGGTGGGTCCTCGCCAGGGGTAGACTCACCTAAAGAAGGAACGCCGCCGAGAAAGGAATGGGCAATGCGCCTCGCTCAAGATAGTCAAGTCGTACCGGGGAGAGAAAGAGGGGGAATGGGAACATGGCGACCGGATTGGAGAAAGATGGGGGGGTGGGGGGGGTGTGGTCTTTTCTCGATCTCGGCAACCCAATTCAAGAAAGCGAGGCGGAGAGGGGGGGTTCACCGTGGCGGACGGATGGTGCCTCGCGCATTCAAACCGGCGGGACAGGGACAGGACTCAAGCATAGCTAGGGCTCAAAGATAAGTGTCGGAGAGAGGGGTCTGAAATGCACGAGAAACACCTCGCCCGCACGCTATGGGGGAGAAAGAGTCGAGGGTCCAAATGAGTATAAAAAGTACGTGCTTTCTCCGGGATGATACCGCGATAATAGAAAAAAACATCTTAATATACGAGAAGGAGGATGGAAGATTTCGCAAAGATATCCGTATTTTTGGGGGGCCATTCAGAAGTGGAAGACGACTGCAGTACAGAAAAGAAGAGGAGTTTGGGGCGAAAACAGTTGTGCTAAAAAGGCGTGTTATTTGGCAAGTGGAGGAAGCGGACGAAGAGCGAAGCGGGGATCACTGATCGTATCTTTATTGCCGAGGAACGGCAGAGAGAAAAACGACGGCGGCGGAATCAAACCCTCCAGAAGAGGTAAAAAATCATCTTCGAACGGTGAAATTTAGAAATTTAGGAAATCGAAAGGGGAGGACTGGAGTCTTGCTGGCGATATGGGGGTTCGAGGTCGTCTCGAAAGAGGGGCAAAAGAGGCATATTCTGGGAGTCGGCAATTGGTGGGAAAATGCCCTTCTCCATAGAGCGAAAGCCTTCTCCGAGAAAGGGGGGGCTGATCGAAGGTTATAACGGATAACGCGAAAGAGGGGGAGGGAAAAAAATGGACGACTTCTGTGAAGTGAGACTCGAACCGTGTGGAGCGATGAGGGAAGAGGACTAAATGAAGGGAAGGGAAAGAGATGAATGTTTCTTCGGGAAAAAGCGCGAAAGATGTTGCGGAAGCGAAAAAAGGTTTTGGGGGGGGGGGGGGGGGGGGTGGGGGGGCTGCCGGGTCCTCGCGAACAAAAAGGAACAATGGGAATTGTCCAGAAGAGCAGGTCGCAGAACTCGCCGCCTTGGGGTGCGAAATCGCCTACACGATAGGAATAAAAAAATCAACACAACAAACGAGAGGGGGGGAAAAGAAGGAGGAAACTTCCTCCCTTCGTGAAGGGGCGAGGGGGAGGAAAAGGAAGGCGAGATCGGCAGGAGAATAAAGGACTATGCACGGGACAAAAAATACCCGAAAAGCGTCGTTAAACAGAGACTTTCTCGAGGAGAAGATAAGATATGAAAAAAGATGGAAGCGAGCGCCGAAGAATTCACCAGAAAACGCGAAACGAAACAGGGTCGCTATGACAGACGAAAAAAAAAAAAAGAGATCCTGACAGGCCTCAAAACCGAGGTCTCACCGGATCGAATCTTCAAAAACGAGGGGCGACGGAGGTTCGGGCGATATAAGAAATAAGAACCTTCACCGAAAAACATCTATAGGGCGCGAGGAAACTGAGCCGGGGTGCCCCAATGGAGGGGGAAAAGTGTCAAAAGGACCAGAAAGAGGGTCAAGACCGACCTCAGGGAGATAGACTAAAGACAAGCCGAAAAGAAAAGGGACCCGTCGCATGGCGCCAAATCTGGTGCAGAGAAAAAAGAAACCTTCTGAAATGAGAGGGGGGGGGAACTTAACTTGTCTGTTGATTAGTGGTGAAAGCCGTCGCTGAGAGGGAATTCATCGAGGCGAAGAAAAGAAAAATAAAAGCAAATCAACCTAGCGAACCCGCTCGGGAAACAGCACTTGCACATAAAGCTTCGTGAACAAGGACCGCAACGAGCCGCCACAAAAAAGCGTCGTGAGGACGCAGTCTATGGCGAAAGTCTGATAGGCCCCCAAAAAGGGTCAGGATAAGGGACTACTAAAGAATACAGGTAAAATAGGGAGAGGAGGGATGCAGAGCCGAGGACATAAGCTGATCGTCGGGAGGCACAAGAGGCGAACAAAAAGAATGAGGTCTGGTTATCGGTTAAATCGAAGCTCTTGTTGCCAAAGAAGAGCGGCGGCAGCGGTTGGGAAGCGATGGACACCTACCAAACTCCAAACAAGTGCCTATGTGGGGGGAAAAAAAAAAAACTAGGTCGGGAGAGGGAAAAAGAGACTGTCCACCGGATAACGGGAAGCCGCATAAAGTCAAGGACCCCAAAAAGGTTGCAAGGCCGTACGGCCCGAAGGAACGCCTTGGGAGCGCCCAGATCAGGAAGGACTTCACCCAAAAAAAGGAAGAAGCTGCAACTTAGACAAAAAGACCAAAGGCGGTCCTCGAGGACGAAAATTTACGGGGGAAATCGCCGAGCAGCGGTGACCCATTAAGATGCGCAATGCCAAGGGGGAGGAGAACATTCTGGCGCCACAAGAAATTTCTCGACTGCAAAAAAATCAGCCGATCGGCTGGAAAGGGGGGGAGACACTACTTAAAGCAAGACGGACAATTCACCACACACATCGACATATCGGGAAAAATAGACGAGGGGACGGAGTGACGAAGAGTCGTCTAGTCGGCGTCGCTCATATCTTCGAGCACGAGGAAGGGGTTGGTAAAGCCATAGTCGGAAGCCGAATGTCCGGGAAAGGGGCTCGAATGTCCTTTGCGTCGCTGGGTGACAATAATTTAAATTCACGTGAAAATTCCAGTAAAAGACAGAGTTGGCAGAGGCCACAGCCGGAGGGGGGAAGAAAAAAAAGGGACTCGAACGGGACCAGAAAGGTCGGGTCTACGGGGGGAAAGGACCGAGCTTCACTATTGAAAACAAGGGGCAGGGAGGAAAGGCCGCGATTGAACGGCAACAAAGAAGAAAGAAGCAAGAAGGGGACACGGGGGGTGGCCGTGACGCAATGATAGTCAGGGGAGGGGGGGGGTGGAGACACCGAGATTCGGCGTCCAAAAAAAAAGAACCTCGGGAGAACCCACAAAAGGCTCTGGGAGCTTCTCAAGAAAAAACGCAAGAAAAAGAAAACACAAATTCATTCAGGAGACCAAAGGGGGGATACTGGGCCCAGAAACGCGGGTGGGAGACAATTGGGAAGTTCCGGCAATATGCTGTCCCTGCCAGGAGTGAAGGATTCTCCAGTCGAGGGAGTCCCATAAGAAAACAGATCCATGGGACCACGACATGGCCGTGGAAAAGGAAGAAATCGTCAAAGGAATTGCCTATTAAAAGGCGGAGCTTTATGTGCCAAAAAAATAAATTGAGATTGGCGGTCGACAGGGGGGTCCCAAAGAAAAAGGAGAGAGCACTGGGGAAAGATTCGGGGAATCGCGTTACGAAAACGAATAGCGCAACCATGAAGAGAGGGGAAACGAGGTAGGTCGTCGGGAAGGGGGCGAAAACAAGCTGCATACGGAGAATCTAGAGGTTTTCTAAATAAAAGGGACAGCGAGAAAAGTGGGAGGAAAATATTGGTCTATGGAATGTCGGGTACAAGGGACTCACCGGAAACTCTATCGCAATGGTCATAAAGCATCGAAGTCAGACGATTCTGCCCTAAAAAAGGTTGCTGCGCCTGGGCGCTTAATTAACAGGAGAAGTAAAAGTCCTCTCAACATACGCAGCCCGGCATCCTACTGAAGGGCTTTGGAAAAAGGGGGGAGTATCGCGACACCCAATCATGCGAAGAGGGGGAGGAGGCCATCGTCTTCGTAGGACTGTTTCGCAAAGGTGAGGGGAGACGTCCGAGAAAGATCTCCTAAAAAAAGGGCAACTCCCTGGGAAATTAAGAAAAACTAACGACATCGCCAGAGTGGAGGACTGGACGCATAAGCCGAAGAGTAAAAAAAAAGTGGGACCTTGAGCATCCTCTGAAAAAAACCTTTCTATCAAAAGGGACAAAAGCAGAAAGATCGCTCAAAGAGGGGGAGAAAGGAGGTCTTCTGGGTTTGAATACGACAATCATGGAGAGCCACGCGCTCTCATAGGAAGGGGGGTCAGGTTACGCCCGAGAAGCATCTAAATAGTAAAGCGCTGCTTGGAGTCGAGGGAACGCGTAACGAGCCATAAGGGCGGCACGATAAGACAACGCAGATGAAACGAAAAAGCAGCACTGAAGCAATGAAAATGTTCCTACGAAAACGAGAAGAGTTTTGCAGGGAACTGAATCTCCGACCGCCTCGCAAGGAAAGCGGAGAGGGACCTGCTTGGGATCTACAAATACAAAAGGGAGAAAGAAAAAAGGAGGGGGTCGGGGAATTTGGGGAAAGGTAAGCATTAAACTGAACTTCACCTATTATTCAGTTCCGAGGGGGGTCGAGGCAAATACCAAAGAAAGCCGGAATCCGGACATTGACAGAAGAAGACGAAACGGGTCAGAAGGACGGAGGCGACGAGGAGTCGGTCGACGCCGAATAAAAAATGACGAGGAATGAGGGAAAAAAAAAAACCGGCGGCACGGATGGGATGATCGCTCTGATAACAGAAAGGTAAAAAGTGTCGGCCGAGGACAGACCGTCCAATAATGCAACAACACGGTAGGCATCGAAAGTGGAATAGGAGCGTAAAAAAAAAAACGAAAGAGGATGAAAAGAGATGGAGGAAAAAGTTGTCGACACAGAACTGGTGGTTTCAGATGGTACTCGAGTCCTCGGGATACTAAGGGGGGGGACGAAGGGATAACGATCAGGAATAGAAACGGAGGGGAAAAAACGGAAGCGTCAGGTCGATCGGAAAGGCGCGCGGAGAAAGAGACACGCCCAAAAAGAACATTCGAACGTCTTCATTCCGTCTGCAATGAAAGGAAAGAAAAGACTTTGGGGGGAATGTACAGGAATCATCCCGGAATGCTCTAGACGAGGCAATGGGGGACGAGGGAAACAAGAAGGAAATAAAAAAACTCCTGTGCAGAGGGGCACCAAAAAGGGGGGAGGAACAAAGAAAGAATTTCGAGCAGCGGGGAAAGAAGTCAGGGGGTAAATGTTATTTCAAGAGAAAAAACGAGGCGAGGGCAGACGAGGCCAAGTGGTCATGGACGCCGCAGCGTTATGAATGTAGTTGTATATATGCAACGAGTATGGGCCATTCCTTAGGGACTGTGACGAACCAAGCAACCCGCGGAGAAACCAGCTTGCCGATTGAGAGGGCTAACGGGGGGGAATTGTTGGAACCACCCTAGACGCGTTTCTGATCCACCTGAGAGCGGCTTACAAAAAAAAAGAGTAAATACTGTTAGACGATGAAAGCGATCATGCGTAAAGGGGAACTTGAGTCGGGGGAACCGGGGGGTGGCTTCCGGTAGAAGTCAAAAAGGAAACAGGTTGTGAAAGGTCGCGAAAGACGGAAATGGGGAGAAAAGATGACGTTGGATAGGTGGCCCAAAAAAGGACTCACGGCGTTGCAAGGGGGAAAAGGAAGATATTTGAGCGGCGCGACAATGGGAAGAAATAAGAGACGGATCTATGTCATAAAAGCTCTCGCTCTTTCTTTGGAGCGATTCAATGTTCGGCCAGTAGCCCGGCGCCTTGCTGAAAAGGAAAAGAAGGCGCTTAATGACGTAGCCAAGGACAGGAATGAACATCTTGGGGGAAGAAGATCGTCGACGGGAAAAAATTCGAAAAAGGGGAGAGAAGGGGTTTGCTTTCTACTTAAAAAACTACACCCACATTAAAAAGGAAACCAAAATACGTCGAAAGAACCCGACACTGGAACGGGGCAGGAGCAAAAAATCGCTTTCTCGATAAATGTTCTTAAAAGGGACAAGGAATACACGAAAAAAAAACGTCAAGCGGCGAAGAGGGGCAGAAGGGATAGAGGACAGAATCAAACTAATAGGACCTTTCCAAACATGGGGTGGTGACCGCAGAGGCTCTCACATCATCAAAGCTGAGGGGGAAGGAAAAAGAACGAGTAAAACATTCATCGGCACATTAGAGTGCAAGAGGTGGGGTGAAATGACACGGCAAGGAAGGAATCATAAGACTTTGGAGCGATGACAAAGCAACGAAAAAGAGACACGAAAGACCACGACAGAATATTAAGCCTGTACCAGGCATGAAGACACCCAAAAACGCTTCACCAGGATCCATGCCTTCTCCCTTAAAACGTGGTCCTGGGCTAAAAAAAGGACGGGATTAGAAAAAGAATACCCATAGGGCCTAAAAAGATTGAAGCTCTGGAGACGCAGAGCTTGGTATTGAAAAACGACATGCGATATCAAAGAACGTGGAATCCAGGCCATGACTATGCTGGGGGACTTGAAATCGAGGGAGAAGACACCAAGGGAGGAGAAGGACAAGACGTGTCCGAATGCTACGAAAATGTAAGGGGGGGGAGTGCGAGCGCGTCAGGGTGGGAAAAAAAACGGCTGGGGAAGATGCCAACGCTGTTCGTGAAGGAATGGGGATACCTCTTAAGGAAGATTACGGTTTATTCAGGAGAGAAGAAAGCCATGGCATCACACCGTGGTCTAGGGACTTTGCCGCAGTTGCTGGGGGAAAACGACAAAGAAACACCATAGCACGTTCCACTATCGGAAAATCCTAAGGAGAGACATACGGCGAACAAAGAACCGGTGGATATTGTATGGTTCGCGATGTGTGGGCGGGTTGATGGGAAGCTCGAGGAAAAGGGTCAACCGACGATTATGGGTTGGTCGGGGGGGGGCGGATGCCGGGGGTAACGGGGCCCACCGGCCGCGAAAAAAACTCTAAATGGGAAGCGGCTCGGCGCGATTAGATCAAAATTCTTACGCGGATTAGCTCTTGGGGGAGGCAAAAGAATTTTAATAGCACAGGGAAGGGAAGTCAGAATGAGATGGAGCTGAACAAAGGCGATCAACGAGGCAAGAGAAGGATGAAAGAAAACTTAGGGTAAGTATCTTGCATCTCTGAAGTTCCCCTCTGAAGACTGTGCCGGAGAGATCAATCACTAAAGGCGGCAAAGACAACATAGAATGGGTGCAGGTAGTGGCGAGGGAAAGAAGAGCCAAAAGCCATCCCGGAGGCGGGGTGGAGCAAAATAGTCAGGCTATTCCACTAGGTACAAACGATACTTGGGTAGGGGGTGCGCCGAGGGAACGGACCGAAAGCTGATGCTCGGAGAGAGCGATCAAAGGAGAAAGAAAAGAAAAGGAGCAGATTGAGGGATACGGTGAGAAGGGGGGGGAGGCCCATTCATGACGTGCACCTCTACTGGCGAGATCAAGCGTCTGGGGGAAAACACCAACAAAGGTTGGCGGTCGTAAGTTCAAAAACAGGTATGTGAAGGGCTATCGCTAAGCGAAGAAGTGAATCCCTGCTCGGAGCTGGAAAAAAACTTGGACACGATAGAAACGAAGCGCGACTGCCATCACCTAATCAGCATCCCTGAGGTTAAACGATAAATCTTTCGCCACCGGGAAGGTGATGCCAAAGAATGGCCACGAACGGGAGGTGAGGGGCAAGGGTTGAGGATGATTTATTTCAGAGGTCCAAAGACTGGCAAAAAAGGACTGAGCGGGACAAGCGATTTGGAAAAAAAGAGACCAGGCTCGCAAAGCAGAATCGAATGGGGAAGTGATATACAGAGCAGCTGGGGAAAATCGTCAGGGAAAAATTGTTGAGGAATTAATGGTTAAGATGAGGCCAAAAAACACTTGAAAGGGAACGCGCAGTGCGATAAGGAAGGTCTGTCGGATATCCAGGGAGAGGAGAGAGGGTGCCGAGAGCGGACGCAAGCGCACTAAAGAGCGAAGACAGGAGAAGGCACGCGCTGTTCGTGTCACAGATGAAATTGGGGTCAAGCCAAACCGCCTTTGGGCGCAATCGCCGTAAAGAAGGAAAATAAGAAAAACAACAAACGAGAAGAGAGAGATGAACTCCAAAGATCGTGAAAAAGACGAAAAAAAGGAAAAGGACGACATAATGAACGTGAGGACAAGCAAAGCTAAAAAGAAAAAGGATACTAACAATCGCTGGCCCGCTCTAAAAACGCAAATACGACGAAAAGAACTAAGAAGAACAAAATTCGCACCGTGGAGGGAGCGCCGACAAGTTTGACTTGGAGCAAGAAAAAAGGAGGAAATGTTAAGAGATGTTGAAAAAGAAAAGGAAAAACGATAATAACCGGCACAACCATGCCTTCGATCGGAGCGCGGCGCGATATGGAAAACGGCGCAGGTTGGAAAACGGGTCCTCCGAAAGCACTACGACGAGGGCAGTATCACGACAAGAAGCAGAAATATCGACCCTCAATCAAACGCACCGACACCGTCGCATGTCACCAGAAAACTCAAAGGGGAACACGGTGGAAAAAGAGAGGTAAGACTGCGAATGAATTAATGTTACCGTCGAGGCTGCAGGGAAGAGAAAGTCATGATCGGCGCCATAAAACCCAAAGGACAGAGGCGCAGATCGCGTCAGCACTTGCACAAATAGCTTCTGAAACCGACAAAATGCAAAAAAAGGGCGCCCACAAGTCGCTTGGGAAAAAAAGCGAAAGCCTGAAAGATTCCCCCCAACATAAGAATTCAGAAGAAGCGGCACGACAACTTGGGGATCGAGGAGGACGAGCGCTCGCGACATATCGATCGAGGAGGCACAGAGTGCAATAAAAAAATAAATCATCTTTCAAATCGAGAAGTTGACCAGAAAGAGGAAAGCGGGGTCAAAAGAATGACCTCGCAAACGAATCCCGAAACGTAAGGAGGTGTTTGCTCACGAGAGGGCGATAGCGAAGGAACCGGATAGAGCGAGCAATCCGTCCGCAAAGGGTACCATCAAAAAACCACTCATTGACGCCGTGGGGGGGGAGAGCCGAACAGGAGAGGGAAAAGGCTGTCCCCCGAAAAGTCAGTACGCCTGAACAGGGGTCATCCACCGGAAAGAAGAGAGGCCGGGAACAGGGGTAAAGGGGCAGAGAAAAGCCGCGTTCACCATGGAGAATGCTGCGTTCGATGTAGCTGAAGGGGAAAATCACCTGTCTGCTCCCCAGGAGGACGCAAAACACAAAGTCAAAGACCACGATCGCGGCCGGGACCGAAACCTTAAAGAAAAAGAAAGATGACGGGCAAAGAACCCAGAAAAAAACATCAAAGAAAACCCGATACAGAGAGGGTGAAGTCGGTTAAAGAAGAAGAACAGCCTCAGCGTCGAAAAGAAACGGGACCGTGCAGACAAGAAAAACGTGTTGATGTGTGTCTAAAAAACATATAAGAAAAGCCAAGTTGCTGCAGCCATTCAGAAAGAAGAATCGAGAGAAACCGTAATTCAGGGAAAATGGATACAATGCATCACGACGAGGGGAAAAGGCACAAAAACCACGGGGATAAAATCCCCGTGACGCGACTCGACACGAAAAAGGGAAATCTTCCCAGAAGGTGACGGCAGCCTAGATCCAGGGATGGGAAAGAAAGAGAGGGTAACGTCAACAAACAGAGAAATCGCCGGACGAAAACGAAGGAGATCAAGTCGTTTTTCAAAGACAGCGAGAAGAAAGCGCAAAAAGAACACTCAAAGGTCACTGTGACCCGTCGAGGGGAAGGGCGGATGAAGAGGAAAAAAGTTCACAGACAGTGAACCCCCTGAACCAAGCCGGAAATGATGAGCCGGAATTCAAGGGGTTGCCGGAGATGTTGAGCAGCAAAAAAAAAAGTGGTGCAGGAGCAAAGCGCTCTCAGAGGAAAATTTGGGACAAGGAAGGGCGGAAAAAACGGGCGGAACGGTAGAGCTCGTGCAGGGGGGGAGGTCATCACCTGAGTAAATGGCGAGGGGACGCACAGGCAAAAAGAGAGCGATGTCATACCCAGAGGTGCAATCTCTCAAGAGATACAAGCAGTAAAAGGGAAGACCTGATAGGGGGCAAGGATGGTAAGCAAGTCAATACGTGAGGAGGGCAGGCGTAAAGTTTCCAAAAGGTAGCGGAAGGAAGGGTACAGCTTAGAAGACGTTGCCGCTCTAGAGCAGACACCCATCCGAAAACAAAGAAACGGACGCGGGTCGGATTCATGGCCTGCGCGAAGAAACAGAGCAGAGGGGAAGAGAAGAGGTGAAAAAGACCGGAAGCGCAGGGCTTAAAAGGGGAAACACGGTCAATGGGAAGTGTGAGTACGCAGGTGGAAGTAGGGCTCTGTCTTCGGAGAGTTCGCCTCGACAACTCTGAGAGCATATGTGGAGGAAAAGCAATACGCAGCGCGTCGAAGATAGACCCCCAAGGGGAACAGACGGGGGGGTCGGGGTTCTCAAGGTGAAGAGCCGACTGGTAAGACATCTCACGAGCAACCCGCCACAATCGGAAAAAACCTCGGGAGACTCTATCCGCAGTCAAAAACAAAAAAAAAGTTCAGCAAGGTAGGACGTAGGTCAGAGGACCTCATGGAGGCGGATCAGGGTTCTCGTCACGTAGCGAAAGCCGTCGCCGAGAAAACTATCAGTAGCTAAACAAAAAAAGGAAAAAAAGATGGGGAGGTGTTCCAGACGACGAGACATGACATACATTCTCTCGGTGAGATTGAGAGTCGTAAGAAGGGAAAAATCGCCGTCCGCATATTGCTAAATAAGTGTGGCGTGGGACCACGGAATAATCACAGCGGCAAGAACCCTGAAACCCTAAACAAAAAGGTCAGGGGAGTCAGCCATACATACATGACTTCTGGAGAGGTAAGCAAGTATACACAGTCAGAGAGGAGAACAGGCAAAAAAGAAAGCGGCAGCCCCAGTGGGAGGAGCTGTGGGTAAGACGACAAAAAGGGGTGAGAGCAAGACGAAATAGGTCGTCTTCAATCGGTCACAAAGAGAAAAGCTGGGCGCTGGCAGTAGACTGGGGAGGAGAAAAAAAAAAAAGGCGGGGGGGTACCGACGGACCATAATAGGGACAAAATGTCATAGAGATAGCATGCTCTAAAAATTTGCCGTGGTATAAAACGGTCCGCCGGAATGAAACAAGGAAAGTCGCCCTCGGATAAGATAGGTGAAAGGCGAAAAAGACTTTCGAAAAGATCCTGACCACGCCAGCGTGCTGATCCAAAACTGGAAGAAGGGACAAAATACGAGTAAATCGGCCGGTGCAGAAAGCTAAAAGGTCGCGATTGAAAGCAGCGAAAAGTTTTCAAAGAACTGGAAAGGAAGGGGGGGAGGTCCAAGTCGAGGGAAAAGAGAAAGCAGAAAAAGCATCCAAAGGATTGCGACGGAAACCCTGGAAAAAAAAAGTCCAAAACGACTCAGGTGAGCAAAAAATCGCTAGGGGCCAAGCCGAGAGACAGAACAAGGAAGGAAATCTACCGGGAACTTCAAAGGAAAAGCGCAAGCGGCGGGGAGTTGGGCCGAGATACAACAAGAAGACGAAATTTTTCGAGGGAAAGTAGAAAAAGCCACACATAAGGAACAGACCCGTGAAACTGTACAGAAACATTGGAACATACAAAGCCAAACATCGGAGAAAACGAGGTAACGGGGAAGAGAGAGGAGGCGAGAGAAATGGGTCGAGTGTCCCTAGGGCGAACCGAACTTGCGGGGGGGGGTGAGTCACGTGGATCGATGCACTGAGGGGGGAGACAAAGGACATGTAAGTGGAAAGAATTTCAGTCACAAAAAAAAAGGATATGACGAAGGGGGGGATGGTGAGGAAAAGACAAGAGAAAACCAACAAATATAGGCGTCTACAAGAATGCGACTCGCGGACGTATCATCTTAGGGGACAGACCAGAAAGGGGAGAAAAAAAGGGCGGAAAAAAAAAGCCATTATGAAAAAATGTACTGTAGGGTCAACCTCGCCCGGAAGAAAATAGGTTGAAGGGAAGGGGGAAAACACCCCGCCAATTCAGAAAAGGAATGTGGGCAGAGAACATCATGTGCGCCCGTTGTCATTAAAACAAGAAGAGAATTCCAAGAAAGAAAAAAAAGAACGGACACGAAACAGCATGTATAATGATAATAGACAATAAAAAAAAACAAGGATGGGAGTCTTAGAGGAGCAACGAGGGAGAGGAGAGCTCCTAAAACGGGGGAAAAGGGAGGCACAGGGGAGGTGGCGGAGTACTTACTCCAGAGACAAGCCCCCATGGGCCACCGAGAGAACTTCGCTTATGGCTCGCTAGCCTAAAGTCCGCTCTCAAAGGAAGGAAAAACTTGATGAAATCCTCGCCTACCAAAAGGGAGGGGGGAAATTCTCGCGACAGCTCCGGGAGGTGTGGACTTGCCGTAAATTGCAAAGTTAAGCCGCGCGATACGGGGGGGGCCAGATCCAGGAAATAGAGCGGCGATGACAGCCTCAAAAGAGGACGCGTTGACGGAAGCACAAAAGGGAAGGCGCCGCAAGCGTGCACAACGGAGGAGGACTCATGTGAGGAAGCAGGCAATCTGCAAATTAAGCTTTCGGAAGGCTAAAGGAATAATAACATGGAGGAAGCATCCTTAAGAAGAAGGAGAAAAGAACATGTGGTTACTAGAGTGCAACCTTTGATTCCAGGGGCCCATCCGTTGGGACTTTATTTCCGCACGCAGTTTGGGAAAGTTCCTTTTCTCAGGAATCATCTGTGAGTCCAAATGTGGGGGTTGGGTGACCCTAATCCTGTGAACGTCAAGGTAATGGTATTTTGGTCTTTGGTAATCTTCTCGTACTAATGGTTTCCACACAAATACATTCAAGTTCACTTATGAGGGAGCAAGCTACTGAAGCGAATGTTATCAGAGATCCGGGGGGTTCGACCTGGGAGGGCGCACCTAAGACACGCGCTACCAGAAGAGACGACGCTCTTGGCGTGGGAATCAGTATTTGGGCAAAAAGTGAGACGCCAACAAGGAAAAAGCAAGGGAGAAGAACCAGTGCATGCGCCAAAGCGGGTAGGGGCCGTTAAAAAAAACAGGAGCTGGAAACGGATGAACGAGGCGGAAAAAACGGGCCTATTACGCGACCAAGCCGGACTGAAGATCGGGGAACCGCATGCGACGACGAGAAAAGAAGTGGGGACCTCGACAACATAGGCGGCTTGGGGATAGAGGAAAAACACAGAAAGAAAATTCACGAGGCAGAGCAGGCTAAGTGTACACAAAGAGAAAGGGGCGCGAGGAGGAGGACAGGCAAATGGGTTGGAATATGGCAGGCGTATGCTCGCGTCCATTGCGACCAAGAGGGCGGGTGACGGAGCGAAAACGAAAGCGGGGGGGCGGGGGAGGAAGAACAGCCGAATTGGGGGGTCTCGGGAAACGTCTTCGAAGGCGAAACAGAACTCGAACGGCATCGAAAAGAGTCAAACACAGCTAGGGGACTACCTAATAAGTGACTATGGGAGGGAGAGAGCAAGGAAAAAAACTGCTGAAAAGTTCCCAGAAAAGAGGCAAGAAGTCAAAATAGGATTGTCGGGGAAGAACAGTCGGAGGCAAGTAAACACAGACGGGGCCAAGCGACCTATCGGCATGGTTGACCGTGACCAAGAAAGGGAAACAAAAGTCTGCGTCAGGGAAGGAAGAGAAAGCTCGGACACGAAATCGCAGGGAAAACAAGTGCTCTCGAAAGTTTTTCCGGTCAAATGGTTTGTATACACCGACCACGAATCCGAGAACAGACCAAGGAAAGCGTGCGTATCGCACCTTCGTGCGGCACCGGGCTTTCGGTCACAGGAGCCGACCACCGATCAGAAGGAAAAAGAAAGGAAGTGTATGCAGCGTCGCGCAAAAGGAAGGAACTAAAAAAAAGGACGAGGGAGAGAAAGGATGCGCGATTAGAGCGAACGAGCTCAGCGAAGCGGACACTTCCGCTCAAAAATGGGGTGGGAACCGCATCGAGGAGAACAAGAAAAAGTGGCGTAAAGGACACAAGCAGAATATGCAGAACGGCCACCACATAGGAAGGGTGAAAAGAAGGGAATCACCACACACAATGAAACCCGCGGAAAAAAAGTTAAAAGATTCTCTCTGAGTAGGTCAACCATACATCAAGAATCACATACCCGCTCATGATCAACAGGTTGACAAAAAAGGTCCAGCTCGTAGAAGCGGAAAAAGAAATCAAGAAGGGGGGGGGGAAAATTTTCCAAGTGGGAAGTGTGGTGCAAAGGAAAGCAAAAACTTATTCCATGGTGCCTAAAACGTTCGATTCCAGGACTCGAAAGTCCGCGACAAGGAGGGAACTTCATCCGGAAAGAAGGTAACAAGCGAAATCGCTATAATCCCAAAGAAACCGAACTTATTGACAGCGTCAATAAGCAAGTATACAAAGAACGGCGAGAAGGCTTGGTTCAGGGGCGTAAAACCGAGGTGAGAGGTCGTTGAGGTCAATAATACACCGGCGGGGGGCCGACCGACGAGTGTTTCTCGTGCGCGGGTCGAGAGGGCAAACTCTCAAAGGGGGGAACGAGAGAATGCAGAACCGACTCGAGGAAGGGCGGCCTAGGTCTGCTTCTTCGAAATAAAGTAAAATCAAAACCAGAGACAGGGGGGGAAACAAGGAGGTATGGCACAGGAGTCCGACGCGTCAATGGCGAATTAGGCGCCTACGGGAATCTCCGGTGGGGATTCAACAGTAGGGGAGAGGCCAACGGGAAAAACGTGAAGACCTTCTGGGGGGAGGGAATTCAGCTTCCTGTGCGGGCTAACGGTGGTATCTGGAGGGAGGGAAAGAAGTGAAAGAGAGCCAGAGGCACACCAAGCGCGGCTTGTACCTAAGTGAGAAACCAAGACAAGAAAAGCAGTAAAAGTGATTTAATCAACACGACAGGCGCGCAGAAACGGAACGCCGTCGTCAAACCAAAAAAATGTATGGGCAAAAACGGGTGGATGGTCGGGTGAGTACCAAGAGGGTCGGGAGCGTTCCCGGCAAACGGGAAAAGAGGGGTCTGAGTCGCTAAAAGGACAGAAGTGAGACAAAAGTCACCAAAAAAAAAAAACCGCCGAGAAAAAAAAATCGCGACAACAGAGAAGGGAGAGGTCCAGGAGGGAGCGTGGGGCTCAAAAAATAACGGGGGTAGGGTTCCCACAAGAACGTGAGCGCATGGAAAAGCGAAGAACAAGCAAGCGCACAATGGACTCTAAAAACTTGGAGGAGAAAATGCAGAAAAATTAAACGCGATCCATTCCCGGAGAGAAAATGCGCCAGAGATATTGCGCAAAAAAAAAAATCTACTTTTACGGAAAGTAAAGGTGGGAGAGGGGAAAGCAAAAACCCACGCGCAAAAAAGAGGCGAAATCAAGAGCCCATCTTAAAAAAACGCAAGATTTGGGTAGGGGACGCAGAGTGCAAAACAAGGGGCGGAGAAGATATCTCTCGAGAAATAATATTTCACTGCTCAAGTAGTCGTGGCAATAAGTGAGGGGGAAAAAAGAAGTTAGAATTTGGGGGAAACAGGACTTTCTACATCAGTGAAAAAGGGGATAAATACGCTGATGGGGGGGAAAAAAAGTCGGTGGGCGGGACGGCAGTTCAAGAAGCTTTATTTGCAATTGCGAAAGATCAGCGCGCGGATAATGACTCGTATCTGTAGGGAAGAAAATGCAGAGAGAGTGAATGGCCGACATAAATCTCTTCAAGAATAAGAAAACGAAGGCGGGCCCCAACGAAATCTTCGCAACCGAGGGCATTGGGGAAAATTGTCGACATGAACGAGGTCGTGAGGATTTAGGTCGATTAAGGATTGAAGGGAGTGCGTCCGACAATTGCCCCATCGTCGACGGCTTAAAAAAAGGGGTGTGACAAAAAAGAAAGGCTCCTAGACGCACGCAACTCGCTCGATGAAAAAATGGGTAGCAGTTATATAGCTGTCTACACACGAAAAAAGAAAAAAAAAAACATAAAAAAAAAGACACCCAAAAAGACAAACATCGAGTAAAGGGACTTCCTGGGGAGGCCCGTCGAACCTTGGGCCGCAGGATCTGCGGCGAAATCTAGGACGTCCTGGTAAGGGGGCGATAGCTGTTCGCTTAAAGCGCTGGTTAAAAAACAGGAGGCCATCGAAGGGACTCGCTGATAGAAAGACAAAAGAGAAAAATACGGTGCAGCACGTCCATGTATGTCGCGCAGATCAATTGTCCGTCAAGCCTCACTATCGGTAGTTCATCTCAGCAGGAAAAGAAAAGAGAGGAAAAATACTGACCTAAAGCAGAGGGGGACTCAAATCGGGAAGGAAAAGGAGGAGAGAAAATAAAGCGAGGACATCCGAACAGCGAGTGCATCAGCGGCGTCGATCAGCGAGACTCAGGCAGAGCGCTCAGCCCTCGGGGCACCGGCGAGGAAAGAAGGAAAGGAGGACTGGAAAAAAAAATGGAAAGAAACCCGCTCAATCAGAAGTAAGGTCTAGAGGGAATGCATCAGAATAAAAAGGGTTCACAAGGGACAGATCGCTCTCTATATCACCGGCAAAACCGAAAGGAGAGAGGCAGGGGCGCTATCTGGGGGGGGAAAAAACCAGAAAAAAGGCGCCGGGTTGCCACAGGCCGACGAAAAGCCCTCCTAAGCAATGGGTCGAATACTACCAGAGATAATATCGCCCTCACTACCGGTAAGCACCGACCACTGCGCATGGAAAAACCAAGCAGGGGAGACACCGTCAACAGTTGCAAAAGTCGGGTGGGCAAAAATGCGCGTGATGAAGCCGCGCTGAATCTTCATATCTATGTAAAGAGGCAATAAAAGACGAAGGCATGAAGCCAAAGCAGAAGCTCCTCAGAAAAATAAACATAAGCTTCGGTGAAGACGCCAACCGGTTAAAAAAAACAGAAGAGTCCTTGATTTCCGCAGAAGGCGACGAATAAAACTCCCCATACGGATAAGGGAACCCGGGAGGAGAAAGAACGAAATGAAGAGAATCAGAAAGGAGAAAGAAGCGCGCATAACTAGCGGGGAAAACGGCACCGACGGCGAACTGACAAAGTTAGGGGTGATAAGAGTAGAGAAATCAGATTGGGGGCTGCACATAAACAAGCGGCGGCGCGTGGTTCGATCTCGGAAACAAAAAAAAAAAAAAAAAACACACAAACCACCAAAAAAACCTCTGAAACTAACACCAAAAGGATAGGGTGGTTTGCGCACGAAAATATCTAGAACTTTAACAGGATCAAACGAAGGACTGCCGGGACAAATCCTAACACACGTTGAAATAAAGCGGCCGCCTCATTTGAGAATGGAACTCCCCTACATGAGAGAAAAAAACGGACAAAAGAAAAAAAAAATTCAACTCCGAAAACAGCGGGGCAAAAACGGAGCCTACATTGACGATATGAAAGGAAGAAGAAAAGAGATGGGGGGACAATTAGGAGAGGGGAGGTGAGAAGGGGGAAGTTGAGATCACCGGCTGCGCAAAAAAGAGGGGGTCGACAGATGGAAAAAAACTCAAAGAGCGGAAGAAAAGCACGAAAACAACGACTAGACGGCAATTCACAACCTCGAACACATCGAGCCCAAACGGCGGTGAAGGAGGGGAAAAAAAAAGCAGACTCGGCTGAGAGAAATCTAAAAGGCGCAAAAAATTTTGGTTGGGTGGAAAGAGACCAATACCTCCGTCGGGAGGAAAGAAAGGGGGGGCGGCGAGTGGGCAAAGGGCCGCGAGAAAAAACCTGGAATGGAAAAAGATCAATGAATTCACTAAAGAGTGGTGCAGCACCACATCCAAGTGTGGACCCACAGGAACCTCGCGCTCAAAGAAGGAGTCGAAGGAACACAGCTTAAAACGGGTACCCAGTAAGTCATTGCCGTCGTTACGAAGAGATTGAAAAGAAGACCGCCATCTATCAGCGCCGGGACGCCGTGACGCATGATCCGGTCAACATAACCCGAAGGCGAGAAGGAGTCAGTACAGAAGAGAAATCGACGCCCAAACGGCTTATCAACGACCGAAATAATCCGTAACAGAAAAAAGGAAAAAAGGCAGTTCGAATGGGTGCAATCTAGGGAAAAACGGGGCAGGCGGCCAAAACAGGTACTGGCCGAAGAGTCTTCGAGCGATTTCAAACGGATGAGGAACAAGTGCTTCAAGACGAAGAAAAAATGAAAGAGGGGACGGAAGGGAACCAGCCGGGGGGGGTCCCCTTCACCAAAAGCAAGATCCCGGAAGATGAAATGCTAGAGGGTGAGGGTCCAAAAGGAGGCTGTGAGATGAGAGAGAGTGGTCCACCACATTAGGAAATGGTTGAATTAGGGAGGCACGTGGCCGCAGAAATCACACAATCTTCCACTGACGCTGGTCGGGGTCGTCAAGGGGCCAGGGAGCAAAAACATAGGGATCGAGAAGCTAGAAATAAAAGTACAAGGGAGGAGAGGCGGCGACAATATTTGGTCAGGTGCAAGAATGGTCGCAAGAAGTCAAAAGAAAATAGGCGCAAATGGTCGAAATCTAAGGAGGAGGGGGGAAGAAACATGTCTGAAAAAAAGGTGCTGGCTGGGCCGGAAATCCGGGAGATGCCGAGAGACTTCCAGCGCAAAACGACAGCCAAGCGCAGCAGGAAGAGGAAAACGGTCAAAAAAAAAAAAAAAAAGGTAAAGAAAGCAGGTAGGGGCCAATCGTAGAAAAACTGTTTCGCAAATTGGCGCGAATCAAGGATACAGGAGAGCGAAAAAAAAATAAAGAGGAAAGGATTTACAACGCCTACATAGTCAAAAGGGTGGGGATAAACTAGAAAAGGAACCAAGAAGATTGAAAAATGTGGCCAGGGAAAAGCTCAGGGCCTCCCAAAACGGTCGATCGGAAGGAATCACACGCATGAAGAGAGACTCAAAAACTTTCTTTTTTTAGAAAAAAGACAACAGGTTGGGAAGAGCAAACGAGCAGAGCTGGGAGCAAGGGGAGGGTCTCCCCGAGTTCTGAAACAACGAAAGATGGGCTGTAAAGCCGCAAGGAACTCGGCAGAATGCAGACGCGTCTAAAACATGAGAACCGCCGCCAGAAATAAACTGGAACCCGAGTAGCAAAAAAGAGAGAGTGGTAGGGGGGGGGGCATTAAAAAGAGGAGACAACGCCTCCCGGCCAGGCAGCGCAAAAAAAAAGTGGCTCCGCCAAAGGCCGGTAAGGAAGAAAAAGGAGTTGGAAGAATGTGGCGGGTCAAAAGCCAACTGCACGCACGATGAAAGGACACAAGGAATGAGAGAAATTCGCCATCGACCCATCCTTCCCAGTTGCAGAAAAGACGACTTTACAGGAAGGGGGAGGGAGGGATAGAAGCATCGAGGGCCAAGGGGGGAAAAAAATAGATTATGGGGGGGTGAAAAACCTGCTAGAGTGAATTATAGTCTGATAACCAAAATTAATGGAGCAAAGGGGAGTCAGCGTCAAACATCAGAACACCTGTGACGGCGCAATTGTAATTCTAAAGCACACAACAACCGGATATTGGAGGGCAAAAGATCGGGTTCAACCTTGCACCCCCCGGTGTTGTGCATGATTGGGAAGCCTGCAATCGGTCAACATTAAGGCGAAGGATCAGCGCAATCACGCCCGGAAAGGCAAACAAAAGTCGTTGAAAGAGATCGGCGTCATGTAGATGAAGGCGCGAAAGAGGGGAGGGGGGAGGAGCAAACGCCAAAGAAACTTCGGGACCGGCGGCGGAAGGAGGGAAAAACAAGGGACGGATTCGGAGGTGCTTGAAAATTCCGCCTGGCCTGGAACTGCATCAGGAGGAAGGAAGGGGAAGAGGGACAAAAAAAATTACCCGAAAAGACAGGGCTCATGGAAGGGGCAATGGTGTGTTGGGGGTTAAACAGAAAAAAATATGTAGAAGCAAGTTCAGGGTATAGGCTTTGGGGGATTTGGGTAATCCCAAGATCTCAGTTTTGGCGCCTATTCCCAATGTAACGTCCGGCGCTTTAGGGGAGGCGTTGGGGTGAGCGGCAAACTCATTAGGAAAAGGTCCGGAGAGGCGCCAAACCGGACTGGAACAAATCTAGATACTAGGGGCGCCTCCTTGGGCTAATACCGAGATCGCGGGAAGATACAACCCGCGGCAGGCTTCAACCACTAAAAAAAGGAAGTTCGTACAAGATTCGCGCGTCGGTGGATTACCTGGCTATCGAAAGGTGTGGGCCGAGAAGCGGGAAAGGTAACAAGGTGGGGAAATATGGGGGAGCAAAGGAACTTACGGAAAGGAAACCAATCGGTGCGATGGAAAGAAAAACGGATGCGTAACGAAAAGGAGTGTGGCCTTTTTTCCGGAAGAGATTTTTACACGCGCAGCCAGGGTGATAAACAGCGCATAGAGACTAGGGCATAAAAAACTCGCTGACTTGTAGTGAAAGGAGGGGGTCCCTGTTAAAAACAGTTACGCCTCTGACGGGCTGAAAAAGTTTGAGACCGCTCGGACAAAGACAGTAATGGACCCAAGAAACCAATCATTTATGGGGGCAGAAAGGAGCGGCGAAAGAAGGTTCGACATTGAAAAACGAATCTATTGTTCACGGGAGAATGAAGCAAACTCTAGAGAAGATGGACCAACTAAACCGTATCAGGGGTAGGGGGGATACAAATCGAGGGCGAAAATGTTAGTCGACAAAGGCCACAAACGACCGACCCGCGGAAAGATAAAGAGGGGGGAATCGAGTAAACGGCACGCGCTCAAAGGGCAAAACTTACACATTGAACACGTGGTTTTGGTAACACAGGGGGAGCCTGGGGAACCCATAGAGCAAAAAAGCTGAGATAACAAAAGCCTCCAAAAAGGCACCCCAACAAAGAAAGCCTGTCATGAAACTCTGGGGGGAACTTTGGAGGGTCCTGGGGACAAGGAGGAAAGGGCAAGGGCCCATTAATTTTTGCTCAGGGGGAAACCGCGATCTCTCCAAGCTCTCAGAAAAAAAAAAAATCATAGACGGAAAGTACCATTAGAGAAGCACCACAAAACCGGAAAAGAGATGCGGCAAAAACAAGGATCAAGAAGGATACAAGAAGTCGTGGGAGGGCCGAAAGGATCTTTCTTTAGTGAACCGGTCCAAGCCTTGTCCGACCTAGGTTCAAAGTGCAGAAACGATCGCGGTATGTCAAACCGACATTAAGAGAAATGGACGTCACGGAAGTAACGTGAAAGAAAGGTTAAAAAGTTTCAGCGTCGTAATTAAGAACTTCAAGGAAGCAGGGTTAAGAGGTGGAATCGTCCGACCTGAGGCCAAGGGAAGGAGAGCTAGTCACACGGGGGGGAGTCCACGCCGGGATGGGGCCGCTCCAACGAATGGGAAAAAACATGGGAAAGAGGGGAAGAAGGAAGGTTAGGACATCTAAGCAAATGGGAAAAAGCAAAAAGACTTGAGAGGGGCAATAATCAACAAAAATAACACGCTTGCGCACTTTCCGAAGACATGATCAAAAAAAAACGGGATCGGCGTCCCGGAAGGAACAGAGAATGGAGACGAGGATTTGAGGGGTAAAGGAGGGCGTCTCGTATCAGGCAAGAAAAGTAGAAAATGATTTGTTTAGGAGTCGGCGCTAAAAGATTCCGGGGGGCGAAGTGAAGAACTACCGGCAAAAACGCCGCCGAACAGGTTTAAAAAGAAGAGAAATGCATAAGAGGTTAAGGGTCGGCAAAGACTAAGGGAAAGTGGGGGAGCTTCGAAGGTGGTAGGGAAGCACAGGAACGTTTCCGAATGGGAAGCTCACACCAAGGAGCAGAAAAAAAGAAGCGTATGTCAAGGTGTCTTACGTATCAGCCTCTTCGGAAGCCAACAAAGTCAAGAACAAACTGATATCGCTAGAATGCGCCAACTCTACGGGTTCTCGGGGGGAGGCAAAAAACCACGCGAACCGGCGCTGAGGGAGAAAACGAATCTTCGACATCTGATACAAACTCATACTGGGCGGGAAAAAAATAAAGAAAGGCGAGGACCGAGAGGAGAAAGGGTCGCATAAAAAACGATCAAGGTCTGGCAGATTCCTAGACGGTGAGAAAGTGGGGGTGAAAGGTGAAAGTCTCAAAACGAAGCGGACAGAATACTGAGGAGGGGCTCACCCAGGTTTAGGTAGAGGGAAAAGAAAATGAGTGTGAAAAAGTGGCTGATAGCGATAGCGAAGGGGAGACTTCTCGTAGCTTTAGACATTCCAAAAGAAGGAGGGCCTATGAAGAGGGCTTAAAAAATCTCAGCCTCGTGCAACAAGATCATCTTCTAAAAGGGAAGGGGGAGACCAAGATGGGAAAAGACGTGTCGGTGCTGGCGGAGGGGGAAAAGTATGGATGGCGGGTCTAGAGAAAAAGGTACACTCGTAAAATAGGGCTGTAAGGAGGCATTTTGAAACCAAAACGGGATCAAGAAAGAGAAGCAATAAAATAGGTCGGTAGAAAAGGTTAGCGAGCGCGAAATGCGCTACATGCGTACTTCAAAAAACGGGGTGAAAGATGATCCCGTCGAACCAGTGGGAGCAGGAGAGAGGAGAGAGACGTAAAAAAAAAGTGAAAACGCGCAAAAAACGGTTAAGAGAAAAGGTTCCAAGGGGAAGAGCGAAGAGCAGGGAAAAAAAGAAGGAAAAAGCGAAAAAGCTGGTTCGGGATTGTCCGCATCGTAAAACAGTATTTCTCGCGAAAGAATTGGCGAAAGAGCCTTCACGATCAGGAAGGTCACGAATCAAAAAAAGAAGGAGAAGAGAGGATGAACGTTCCGATCGTGACTTGCGCAAAAAAGAAGAGAGGATCGACATAACATAAAAAAAAAAGGAAAAGACCACGAATAGGATAATCAGATACAGATCAAGATAAGAGGCCGCGCAGACCATCTGTCAACAATCTAAAAAGGAAAAATGACCAGTACCGGGCAGATCGCCAACGGCGCGACGAGAAAAGAGAAGGGAGAATCTTCACTATTAATTAACAAGTAAATACGCTAGATATAAAAACCGACTTACTCAAGTCGCTAAGCGAACGCGATAATTGAGCCCGGCTAAGGAACAAAATTGAATACGTCAGCAAAAACGACGATGGAAAGGGGGTGAAGCTAAACTGAAAGCGACAGAAAAGAGTCAGCACTCACTGACTAAACCGACACACCGCCTAGAGGAGAAAATCAGTTGACGTCAAAAAGGACAGAAGAAGATCGGAGAAAAAAAGGAGTCAAGGGATTGTGAGGGCACTTCGCGGCGAGGAGATAGGAAAAGCGAAAAAGCCATACAGCCTCCGAGCAGCAGAGCGCGATCGCGATGACACGGGGTCACATAAAGTCGGAAAACTCCGACCGCCAAAGGGGAACTCCAAAAAAGCGGCGTGGATGTCAGCTCTAGTCTAAACTTCATGATGGCACACCAAAATGCGGATCAATGAGAAGCAGAAATAACACGACTACCAGCATCTTCGATACGCTTGTGGGGGGGGGCGCTAAGTTCAAGAGGGGGGATCGAGCGGACGAAAAAAGAAAGAAAAAGTATTCGTGGGGAATTTGGTCGGGTAAGGAGGTAGGGGGGGGGGTGAGAAATCAAAACGGCTGCGCGGTTTGACGCTCTAAATGGAACTAGAAGATCCGAACACAGGGGTGTCGCCTCACGAGTATTGCTAGAAGACTGGAACCTTCAATGAAGGGACGAGGCATAAAGAACAAAGGGACCATCCGCGCAAAGAAGGTACTCAAAGGAGAGCAACTAGAAGGAGAAACTGTAAGGTGAAACCCCTAACGCGGTCAACCGACTGCACCGCCAGGAAACTCTGAAAGAGAGGACGGAATTGACGATATGATCACAAACCACGCTACCATTTAGCTTCTTTGAGCTCTGTTTAATAGACGCTGGCCCCCCATCTTTATCGAGAAAAAAAAACGAAAAAAGAAAATCAAGGAGGGGAAGTGACCGAGAAGGAAAGAGTCCCTCGACGGCATACCGCGGCCCAGTCAAAGGAAAACATAAATAGGGAGGGACCTGAGGGGACGAAGCGGCTAAAAAAAGGACGTCGCTCTTCGTCAAGGAACTTTGTAGAAAGGCTTTGGGAAAAGGGGGGGGGACCAGCGATATTCGGCAAGCCGCCGTAAGGGACGTGGGAAAAGCCAAGAGGGGAATGGACCTTTAACAATAAAAATTCGGGACAAAAGGAGAAAGATTAACTACAGAGGGTGGCAAGGAAAAAAACCTGCTGACCATAACAACGACAAAGAAGAAACCGGAAATGAGAGACGGTGAAGGGGAAGAAGTTGACACATACAGGTCCAATAGAGGGGTTAGACAGAGTTGAAAGAACCCGCCACATAAATCGCCTGGGCAAGAGACATATCTTCAAGGGGAGGGGGGACGACCAGCGATCAGCTGAGAACTCGTCAAAAGAAACCATCTGGCTGCCCCTAAGGGCGAAGTAAAAAAAAGACAATATACCTCCACACGCCCAGCCCAACCGACAGTCAGGAAGAGGGGTTAACTGGTGAAAAAAAACCGCCGTCAGTGCTGCCTAAAATGGGACTTCTCCGGTCCTCCCTTTAGCCCTGTATGATTTAAGAGCGCTCGAAGCGGGGAAAGAAGAAAAGGAAGCCGTGTACGAAAGGAGGAACGGGTCAAAAAGAAAACAAGTCAAATCCCGGGGAAAATAAATGGGCTTAGAAAATGGAAACCGCTCATCTTTGAGGAGGTGCGCGACGGGAAAGAGGTTGCAGAAAATAGCGGACCTGTGTACCTATTGAAAGATTGCTAGAGTAAAAATCGCGAAAAACGAAAAAGAGCTGCCGGGTCAGGTAGTCATGCCTGGGCGACGACAATGCGCATCGAGAAATGAATCGGGGAGACAAAAAAAAAGTGACAAGGCGAGAGGTCGTTCTAAAAAAAACTGTATGTAACTGGAATTGTCGACATTTCAGGGGAAAAAATGCTGGCGAAATGTCCGAATAGCGAGACTCGACGATTAGGAAGTAAAGAAAATCGGTCAAGTAAAGAAGTGAAATCAGGGGGTTTTGGATGTGCTGCTCTCCTCCGCCATTCATCTCAGATTCCCCTCTCATCAAAGAAGCCCCGGCCCAACGGATAAGGTAATTAACCGGGATAAGCTAACCAGCACCAGGTCTCCAAGCTCGGGCGGAAGGGTTCGACCGTGTTGGGCGCGCGCCAAGTCTCGCCGGATATACAAAAAGGAAATAAGGGAGTGGGGAAACGTCCGGAAGGAAAAGAGCAGCTGTACTCGTATGCCGACTCACGGGAAAAAACAAAAAGTGGTGAACTTACCGAAACTCGTCAAACAAAAACGGGTAAAAGAAAAGGGACAAAAGCCTGTGACCAAAGCGAATTTAGAAAAAAGGGGGCTTCTGCGGGCGACAAGCAGTGGGAAGCAAGGGAGATCTCAGGAAGCAAAATGAAAAAAAAAAACGCGAATCTCGACCAAACTGTCTCAAGGGGGGGACTGAACACGAGGAAAGAAACAGAAACGGGCTCACTCAACGCCGGAGAAGAGAAAAGAAAGGAAAAGGGGCTCGTACCACTCGTAATTTTAAAAAAAAAAAGAAAAATTACCTTGATCACCCACGAAGAGAATGCCAACTCGACCACTGGAAGAACGAAAAAATCCGTGCCAGAGCACACGGGACGGGAGTGATAAGAGGCCAACGTTCAACTTAAAAGGGATGCAGTTTTTCAAAAATTAAAAATCAGGGCCAAATCTAAAAGAAGAACAGACGACGAATACTGGGGAACGGCGTGGCGTGGAAAGGACTGCGAATCATGAAAAGACCGACGCGATGAGGTCAAACTATTTGATTCTCTTATCACGTGAGGTGGAGGGAAAAATAGATCCGCAGGCCAATCATGAAACAACACGTGCCGGGACGTGAAAAAGATCGAGAAAAAAGGAACTTATGAGGAAAGAGAGATTGATTCAACCGACTGGTTGGGGGGTACATTGGGGGATCTGCTTACCGAGGCAGACATTAAGTCGGTGAGCGCATAAGGACATGCATGAGAAGGGAAGCTGGACTCATCGCAAAGGATGAGGGGGCGGCGAAGCAATCTACCCACAATACCTATTAAAAGGAGAGGACTTATGATACCGGCTGAAAATAAGCGAAGGGGTACGACCTCAGCCTACTCATCGAAGGGCAAGGGAAGTTTGGCCGGAAAAAAGGTCAAAAAAAAAAAAGGAAAGGGAACCGATTTGTTGTCGAGCAGAAGGGCGAGATCAAAAGAAAGTAGGGGAAAAAAAAGAAAAAACACTCAAGGAGGGGACGAGGCCCAGTTCATGACGGGCGGTTATTAAGGACGTTGAGGCAGAAGGCCGGAGTTCAGCGGGAGGGACTAAAAACAAGGAGAAACTGGCCAAAAGGCACCATTGGGACTAAAGAAGCGCTGGGGTGACGCCACATCAGGCGTGAGGGAAAAAAACAGTCCGTTGACTATTTACTGCAGCGTGCGCTGTACGGGCGATCGACAGTTGGGGGGCGGCCAGAGCGGATGCAAGCACAACTGGTGAGAGTATTAAGGATTATGGCAAATGCGCCAAGCTGGAAGGAATGAGGCGGAAAAGCAAAAAGCAGGTGCCGGGCAGAAAGAATAAGGGGTCTTCGCTTCAATCCAAAATGCGAACAGCTCAAAAAAACACGAAAGTCCGACAAGCGACAGAAGGAGATGAAAGCGGATTCCCTCCGCATCCAAAATGCTCCGAGGAATACTTTTAGATAGGGGAAGCGAGAATTGAAAGAAAAAGACCAGCCTCAAACAGATGGATTGTGCAGAAGATAGTCAAAAAATTTCGACTGACTAAAACGGGGAAGGGAAACTATAAAAACAAAAGAATTACAAAGGAAAAAAAGGTGTCGTCAAAACTCGCGGAAATTGGATCCTCCACAGCCGTGACTGCGATGCGATGGTCAGGGAGAAAGGAACGAACAAAAAGCGTCAGGAAGAGAGAAATAAAAAAAACGTTCGAAGAGGGAGGGTTTCGGCCAAATCAGTACACAGAACCGCTCCTGTGGTGAACCGCATCGGGAGCGCACAATAAAAAGCTTAGAGGTAACAACGCTAAAATTTCATCGTCCAGGATCTGACCTAGGGGGGGGGGGAGGGAGTTTTAAAACTAGGCAATGTCGAGACTATCATTGGGAAGAGGTTACGACCGCTCGAGCATGGACTCCCGAGGACCGCAGACAGCCAGAGGAATGCAGTACCATGGAGGAAAAAAAAAAAACCGCTCGGAAAAAACCATATCCCATTAAAGCGGCTAAGGCAGAAGGCTTTGCATGGAGTCCGAGGGACTGTCTCATAAAGAGAAAAATAAAGCCTGGACGCCGAGTTCTCTCGCGTCGACGCGATCGCGGGTTAGGAACCAGAAGGGATCAAAAGTCCGGCTCCCGGCGGATAAGCGGGAAAGAATAGGCGGTCATGAAAAGGAAAGGGGACAAAAAGTTTACATCAAAGCATAGGTGCAGACGTCGAACTAATTTCAGGAACGGAGCGAGAAGGTTGAGGGGACCGCCGACTGGGGGGGAAAGGAAAAATCTGTCCAGGAGAGTACCTCGGAAGGGGAAGGGTATAGCTGCTACGGACATCTAGCCAGAAAGCAAGAAGAGATTTTGAGAAAAAGGAACAACCATAAACGCTTGCGCCGTTCAAGACGACAATGAACGACGCCGGTAAAGCTCGGAAAAACCGGCACCGAAGGGGAACTGGATGGGCGGGGATTAAATGGGATCTTCTGGAAATCGGGCGACCGATCAGTAGGATGGGGGTATGAGTAACGAAAAAAGAATGGGGGACGCAGCGGGGGAGAAACCGGGAAATACACGCAGGAAAAGGGCAAGCGGAATCGCAGAATCATATCGTCAGGGAACGAAGGACTCGTGTTGGAGGAGCGAACCTGTGGTAGGGGCCGAAATCTCAGGCGCGAAAAAGTCGAAATAAGGAGCGCGGAAGGGTCCCTGTGCGAGGAGAGAAACTAAACAGTTCCCCCTAGGACTAGGTAATTAACGATATCGGACTATAATCTTGGACTCACAATCACGTGTTGGGCCTGTATCTTGGCGAGGGGGGAAAGAGAAAAACCAGAAAAGCGAGGGTGGAAAGAAAAAAAGCGCTGATAGAAAATTGCGAAACAGAGAAGGTGGGTCTTCATCCGATGTGGAAACCGAACCGCACCGCCGAGGCTCGCGCGCATCGAGATGCGAGCCAAGTAGCAAAAAAGATCGTAGACTGGAAAAAGGGGAAGGAGGACGTGAAACTCGACTGCTAAAAGAAAGACTAAAAAGGGGGCATCACCAGGTGGGAGGAATGCAAAGACGAGGTGCAAAGTGCAACTGTATAGAGGATCGTCGCTCTGAAAGGCCTCGAGCGGTAATGTACAGAGCCTTTCAAGAGGGGATAGCAAGCCTCAGAAAACAGTCATACACAATAATAACCTTAGTGCCCCCTAGAAGAGGACAAGTGAAATCTGTGTGCAAGGGAACAAAATGTAAGGGCGAAGGGTCGTCTGTCTAGTGGGGACTATTTTAGGGATCGACGACAAAATGTAAAGAAGATCCAGTAAGGAAGTCGGAAAGGGGGGTCAACGCGCCGCTAAAAAGGGGTCGCAAAAAGAAGAATTAACTGAGGAAATGGGGGAAAACCGCTGATCGATGTACCATTGCGACGTAGAGGAGAACGTCAGAAAAGGTGTCGTCCGAGAAGGCAGGAAGCAGAAGGGGGGACTGTCAGAGATCATGTTCGGCTAGCAGCAGGGGGACAAGATTTGGCTAGACGAGAAAATCAAGGGGATCTAAAGTACTACCGGCTCATGAAAGCGTGACGGGATTGTCCGCATCGTCCATGTATGTTCGCAAAGACAAAGGACCGCCTTTGGCGACAAACGCCTTCAAGATCGGGAAGGGAGAGGAGAGAAACAAACAACAACGAAAGAAAGAGAGATGAAAAAACCGAGGAAGATGGCGGAAAAAAGCGAATAAAGAAATTACTGAGTAGGCAAGCCAGGGGAACGAGAAGACGCGTCTTCGGTCAAGCGAGACACAAGGCGCGAAATAGATCGCCCAAAAGTGCCCAGGAGCTAAGAAGGAAAAGAGAATTACCAAGCAAGAGATCGCCCTGAGAGATAAGACCGGCCAAGGTGTTAGAGTAATGGAAAAAGGTCCAACAATGGTCACGATTTCGGGCAAACAGATAGGACTGCTACCGCCTGAAAAGCGACGTAGTTCTTGGAGGGAGAAGACGGGAAAAACGGGTGGCAAAATCCACGATCATAAAAGAATCTATGGGGTCGAGAAGGACCCATAGGAGAAACGAAATAAACTACCAGACCCTTCTCAGTGTCAGAAAAAGGGCCACCGTCAAAGGTAGAATGGGGGAGGAACGACCGTAGATAACCGTCAAGCGCTGAGAGGCTTTCAAGAAAAAGGCTCGGCAAGGCCTGACATCCAGCTCCAAAGGACCGAGCGCTATCGCTATCAGCACTGTGCAAAGAAGCGAGGGGGAAGACCGAATCCAACCGGGTGCGAACCCAG
>Ga0179593_1445664_pt1 | contig 31474 bp, 31 predicted proteins | sample CZODoug2_1_08_16_FD_185931 | JGI IMG/M metagenome (GOLD analysis project Ga0179593, IMG submission 185931) | Vadose zone soil fungal communities from Angelo Coast Range Reserve, California, USA - CZODoug2_1_08_16fungal (PacBio error correction) | ecosystem: Environmental > Terrestrial > Soil >...
CGGAAACCTCCTGAACAAGGAAGCCGCGCGCATAAAACAATGCCGGGCACCGGAATAGACCCTTGTCAAAGGTTGGGGGGGGGGGGGGGGGGGGGGGGGGGGGGGGGGGGGGGGGGGGGAGGGGGGGGGGGGTGTTGGTTGGACAAATGTTCTGAAAAGGGGTCGTCGTTTCAAGAGAATTAGGAACCAAACACCACACTAGATGCAATATTTGATATTTTATGCTAACATTCGAATAAAAGCAGGTTGGGAATCTTACTCACTTATTGAAGGAAGCGAGTATTATTATTCGTAAATATCCCAGGGGACGGAGAAAAAAAGTCTGTTCGCATCAATACGAGGCAAGGGGTCACTAGGGGGGCGTCTTCTTGGGAAAAGCCGATTTCTGCAAAGGGGGGGAAGATAGGAAAAGGGGGGTGACCTCATTTGTCAGGAGCGTACGAAGAGAACGGGAGCAGTGGCTAAAGTGAATTTGACGAAAAGGGGAAAAGAGAGTTGGTTCAAAAATAGGAAAGAGGACGGACCTCGTATTTCCGCCAGACTGCCTGATAAAAAAAAACGGCTCCGGAATGTTAGTTAATAATAACAAGTTCCTCGGGACCTCACCCCGGAGACCCGACCCAAGGGGGAGCTTTGCTTGGGGGGAATCAGAAAAATATAGAACTGCTTGGAAGAAAACCCCCGTTCTAATTGGCTCATGAGAAAGAATCGTGCGAAGAGAGCTAGCTCCCTGTCTAGAAAAGGGCCGCTAGGAAGGAAGGGGAGGGGGGCTACTCTGGCCGCACAATTAAAAAACTGGTACCAAGTACTGCGAGAGGGCTGACAAAGGAGGGGCGCCCCAAGGCAACAAGGAAAGAGAAGGCTTCCGAAATGCAAGGACCTGCGGCGCACGGACGCCTAAGCGGAATACATGTGTGTAAAAAAAAGTCGCCTGGTCCCAAACGGGAAAGGTCCATCAGCCGGGACGGCCTCGAGAGGAACTTGGCGGGATATAGAAAGGGGAGAGGGGAAACGGCCTGGAATGAGGAGGCAACACCTTGCCTTCACACCTCTTCAAAACGAAGGGGAGAAGGGAGGCTTGGAAAGCTCCAAGAACAACGAGAAAATTAGAAAGAGAGCTGCGATAACACAGTTAATTTCACGTTCAAACGAAAAAAACCGTAAATTGAGTGGGATCGAAAACTAAGACTGAAAGGAAGAGGGGAAGGGCGGCATCCTCGCAGCATGGCGGCAATAGACTGGAGAATTGTCGGATGGAGAGGCGTTGCCAGACACGATGAGCCTAGGTGGAACGGGCCCGGCGAACGAAGCGGAAAGAAAATCCTAAAAAGAAAAAGCTGGGAGGAATCTGTTCTGTTTTTCATCGATAGTGGGGAATGGGAAACGGGTGGGCAGCATCAGAGGGCGGGGCATAAACAGTGAGCAACCGTGGGACCCCTGATGGCAAAGGGTGACGCAACGCTTAAAAAAATGGAAGGAAAAAGGGGGGGCAAGTCTTCACGAACCGCCTAGAAACGGAAAGGTGCACGATGGAACCCCGGATAGCCACCGAAAGGGAGCAGATACTAGCGTAAAGCCTGAGGAAAAGAAAAAAACGTTAAAAGAAAGGACTGAAGAAATAGGAGGGATCGCGCATAAAACTCGAAGCGAAAGGAAAGAAATCGGAGAGGCTGCAATGCTTGGAATGCAGCGAAACTAAGTCACACTTTTAAGGGAAATGCAAAAAAAAAAGAGATTAAAAAGACTGGGAGGGGGGACCAGATCGAAAGCCGATATGCAGCTCGTCAGAAAAAAGGCGACAACGTACGTTCCGTGGGGCAAACCAATCTATTAAGATGGTGTCGACGATTGCGGTTTAAAAACAAAAAAGAAAGGATTGGAGGAAGGGACTAGACCTCACCCGCTGCGAAGAAATAAACGGAGGTCGCTGGTACAAAGGAACAGCTCCCATCCTAAACCACAAAGAAAAGTACAACCAACATCAATTCAACACAAGGGGTGTGGAAAGGGGGGGAAAAGAAGGACGTTTCACCGTCAAGCACGTTGAATGAGGAGAACTTCAGGAAAAGGAATGGATAATGATGGCGTCGGCATGTCGTCTACAAACAAAAAGGGTGGGGGCGCTCAACGTCGCAATACGACTAAAAAAAAATAACGAGAGGGGGGGAAGGGCATCTTTGGTCTTAGGTGGAGGGGACCCCGGCATGAAGCAATGCCAGAGCCGTTTTCAAATCGGAAGCTCGTATGAGCATGCCGGTGTAGAGTCGTGTAAAAAAGGGAGGAGAAAAAGAAAACGCTTATGGTCTTGAATGCCAGGACCAAAGGAGTAGCCGTCCTGGGCCCGCATCCCGCTAGATCAGACTAGGCAGGCCGAATTGGAAGGACAGCCCGGATGAAAGGGAAGGGGGGGACACGGGATGTCCACGAGGCTTGTGCTCACTGACGTGACGTCCTGTTAGGGAGATAACGGGAGGGGCACGTAGTTCTTGCACTAAGATACGCAAGTTGCCCGGTAGAAGGAAAAAAACGAAAGAGGGGGGAGGGGGTTGAATCTTGACCACATTGTCCGGATTAGGGGAGAAAACACAGAACCTCAGTGATCGTGCCGCGAGAGCAGAGGCGAATTGGCGGGGGGGGGGAACTTCAAAGACAGGCCGGGCCGCTAACAATGACGTGTGTGAATCAGCAAGTGGGGGGGGGGAAAGGAAGTTCAAAAAAGAAAGGAGGGGAAAGAGAACTCGTTGAAACAAAGGCGCTACGAAGGGGCGTCACCCATTGAAGAAAGTGGAGAAGTATAGGGAAGGGGGGTTTAACTCGATTCTCGCGCCTGAAATGGAGGGGAAAGAGACCTAAGAGCGTCGCGCGCAGAATCCCCACATCTCTCTCAACACCATGAGAAGTGAAGAGGGGGAGATTATGGGCTCGTTATGAAGCGGTGAAAGTCAGGAAGGGAGGAAGGGAGATCTCTCTTCCCATAACCCCCGTGGAGCTGAAAAGGGAACAAGGAGGGAAAAATGGGTGAAGAGAGCGGTACTGGCCTTGCTCACAGTACGGCCAAGGGACTCAGGACCGTATGCCGAAGCGAAGAAAAGAAAAAGAAGAGGTCGGAAATTTGCCGTTGCGAACCGACAAAGGCGAGAAAGGAGGGGGCGAGCGCAATTCCATCGCCGGGCCGGGAAGCGGATACAATTACGAATCGAATTATGAAGGGGAGTTCACTAAAGAGGCTAATCTACCGGCAAACTTATAACTTGGGGGGAAGAGAAAAACAGACGGCAAAAAAAGCCTGCTCGGCTGCGGGCCAATCTAATTAAAAACTCGGGGGGGGTTGGTTGGAAGCACAGTTGGGAAAGGACGAGGTCTATCATTCCTCTGTCTGAAGAAAAGAAGTGCCGTAAAGGAGGAATGGCGTTGATTCTGAAAAGGTGGGTGCGAAGAGAGTGGTTATAAAGGTACAGGGGAGGGAAATGAAAAAAGGGGGTCAGGCTCCTTCCATCTTTCGGAAGAGAAGAACAGACGGACTGGAATAAGAGGCACGAGCGTAATAACGTTAAAACAGGAATCATGCGGCTTCCCCAAAAAAGGGGGAAAAATTAGACGAGGTCCCGCCTTCACAGACCACTTTGCAGAGGGAAGGCGTTTCGAGGAGCTAGGAGGTTGCGTTAAATCGCCACGTTCGGGAGAGGATAAGGGGCGCTACTAGGAGCAAAATCAATGAAAACGGTGAGTCTAGAACTTATCCACCGACTCGCTTACGGGTGCACAAAAAGAACGCAGGGGGCAAAAAACAGTCCCGCGGGAACTGCCCGATGTGTGTGGTAACTGGGTCGGCGGTGCGTGGTCTGGGATGAATGAATCAAACTAAAATAAAGGGTCTCTGATTATTTCTGCTACAAGAGGGGGGGAGGGAATGATAAACCGTCAGCACCATAATTCAACCCTTTAGAACAAAACGAGGTCCAAAGCATCCCGTCGACACAACTTAACTCGGGAAGATTGAAAAAAACGAGGGGGGGAAAAATCCTCTATCTTACCGAGCTGCAACACCCTGAGGGACGAAAAAAACATGATAGTATCAGCATGAATACAAGGGTGGCAAATGGTAGGGACTATATCAGAAGTGTTAAAGCTGCGAAGAAAGGAGAAGGAATAAAAATGTTTCTATAAGAGGAAAGTCTCAGACCTACCTCTAAAGAGAGAAAAAAAGCCCATTATTCTTCTCCATAAAGCGGGCGAGGGAGAGGATTCGGAGCTTGGCGGTGCGCATTGGGAAAAGCATCGTGCACTCCGGATCACCTTGAAAAGGTCTCTCAGGAAAAGGTGAATTGCTTCCCCACGTCACGGAGGGAGATGGTCACACTCCGCCATACCAACGGTGGGTCAAAGATTGTATTACAGGTAAAACCGCCATCTTCTGACCACAAGGAAAAAAAGACGGCATCTTAACCTCAGATAGAAAAAGGCGGAGTTTCTGTTTAGGACAAAATAGGACGGAGGAAAGGCTCGGCGCCGCCGGGCCGCAACCGGCATCGTTTGAGCGATTGGACAAGGGGGGAGAAAATAGAAACGCAATTTATCAGTCCTAGCAGCTGGCCGGAGGGAAGGGCCGCAAAGCGCGGGCTTGAGAAAAGACCGAGAAGCGTAGATCAAAGGGAGGAAAAAGGAAAGTGGGAGGTCTAACCTTCAGAAATACCTGTTTGTTGTAGTAAGACCGGAGAAGCGTTCACTGCTTGAGCAGTGGCATCAGCCATCCCCTACTCAGGAAAGGAGGGGAGGAGGGAACCGTCGGTGACGGCACGCTGAAGGATCACTGCGAAATTCAGGATGAAACCAAACAAAGAAGCACGGCAAGATCTCAAAGATGACTAAAAAAAGACGAGGGAAAAACCGCTGATCCCCCTGCTGTTTTTGGGGGGTAGTAAGAGGGGAGCCGTGGCTTAAAAGGTGCAACCCGTAGGATGGGGGACAAGAAAAGGAAGGGAGGGCAATGCGGGAGCCAAAAAGATTTTTAGTGCCCAACGACAGGGTGAAAAAATTGGGGGGGAGCCAGCGTCAGCCCCCAGTCCAAAGTCGAATGAGCGGCCAAGGGAAAGTTTTCCGCCGATACAGAATCTGACCGCTTTCATCCACGAAAAGAAAGGGGGGGAGGCGACCTGGTGATACCATACGTCGAATATTCGGGCTTAGTCGTGCAAAAAAGACGAAAAATGCGGCGCGGGCTGCGGAATTTCACAAAAGAATGAAAAAAGGAAGATAAAAAGGGCCGAAACATCCTTTCGCGGGAAGGAAAGAGCTGAAAGGGGGGGGCGCTGGGGTTCGGAGATGAACTAGTGAATGCCTATACCTATACCAGGGGGGGAAAGAGGGGGCAATATGATATGTAAGCTGCTTAATATGGGGGAACTCGAAGGACCTCAAAGCCGAACGAAAGTGGAATTTCGCCCAGATCGCAGAAACAAAAGGGGGGTGAAGGGAAAAAAAAAAGGGCATATCTTGACTGCCGGGGCCAAGAGCTGACAAGGAAGAACGGCGCTTGATTACTCGTCATACTTCCATCTCAGAGAAGGGGGGGTTCGGAGAAAACCGTGGTCGATTCTAAATTCGCCACAAAGGGGGGGGGAAGGTTACAATGGTAGAATCGACAAATTGAAGAGGGGTTGTGGTCTCGGGGAAAAAGACAATGAAGAACTTCTGAACAAACACGAAAAAGGAAACGCCGAGGTCCGGCGGAAGGGGTGGGGGGGGGAAAAAAAACGCTCTTAGGGTTGAAAACATAAAGGGGAGGAGGTCTCTCAAAACGAGGAGGAGAACAGAGATTCAACGCTGAAAAAAGGGGCAGTAATGAAGTCGCAGGGGAAAAAAAAAAACGTTACGTACCGCGGCGGTCAAGGGGAGAGGGTTTCCAGGTAAATTGTGTGGCGGCGAAGGGGCGTAAAAAGTCATAAACACTAGAAATGCCGTTGGCGTTGATAACCGTCGCAAAGAAGCCAGCAACCCCTCCCCGAAGGATTAGAATCGGACCAAAAAAGGGGGCAAGAAAAGGGCTAGAGATGACTAGATTAGGGGAAAGAAACCGTTATTCTTTGGAAATCATAACCCGGGGGGGAGCATCAAGAATAAAAATTCATCCTTCAACCGTTCGTATTACGGATAAATACAAAGAGAAAGATAAACCTCGAGGTGGTCAGAAGATTTAACGATTGCAAGAAGATCATACAGATCGAACGTGTCGGCAGGGGCAGAGTAGGGAACGGGAAACGAAAAACCAGCTCCGGATTCATAGAAATAAGCTCATGACGCTACAGAAGTTCTCCAACAAATTATCCCCCCGATCCTGTGCAGGGGGGTGACAAGAAGCCGGCCCCGCTGAACAAGGGGCGATGATAGTTTGGGGGGAGCACAAGAGGGAAAGAGTCTGAAGCTATCACCAGGTCGAATTTGAAATCGGTGCGACTATCGAAAGGGGAGAAAAAAAGTCGATCAAATCACGTCGGATCAAAAAAAGTCACAATGGAAAAGGGAAGGAAAAGAGAAAAACATGAGACAGGCTCCAATTCTGCGCCGAAAGGCCAAAGGGAGGAAATCTGAAAAAAGACCCCGAGGAATGCAAAACGCAGCGGCACCTCTATAAAGCGGGGAAAAAGAAAAAACCGGCGAAGCAAAAACGTCAAGACCAAGAGAAAACCAGAAAAAAAGCGCCGGGTTCTCAAACGCGGGCCGGAACCAGAGTCAGACTCCCTCGAGGTGAAAAGAAGTGAAAGACTATTATACGGCTATGGGGGGGGTAAAGAAATGGAAAGACCGCCCATCACCTTCCAACCTACCCGGATCGATAAAAGCAGGTAGGATGAAGCCCACTCCCCGCTAAGAATTACCAGGAGGAGCTCAATCACCTGGGGACGCAACCCGGGAGTCAGTAAGTATTAAGACTTAATTCTATTATCTGAGGAAAGGGGGGAAGGGAGCACGTGCGGCACCCCGCCCTGTCAACCTGGATGGCAAAAACGGAGCACAGCGTGTCGATGGGGGATTCACTTTCAAAAAAAAAAAAAAAGTGCGCGTTGACGTCGGACAACGACCTCAGGCAAAAACGAGCTCAGGGATCTGTTCGTTGTCGCCGAACCGGGTGGGACCGTCGGGGCATCATCAAGAGGGGCGGGGGAAAAAACCGGGGGACCCCTGATGCTGTGTGAGAAACTTTCCAGAAAAAGGGAGTTCTGGTGCAACACCACGGCCGGTAAATTGGACCCCTGATCACAGCACCGTAGCAGGCGGCAGAAAGGAAAAGAGAGGAACGCGCAAAAAGGGCGCGCATTCCTCAGTCTGAGAGACGCGGAGCCCTGTGAAGAGGGAAGAAGAGCGAAAATTCGTGCGGAGAAGGAGCATGAAAAAAACTTTCTGATATATAAAAAAAACAACAGAAAGGGAGAAATTAAGGAAGGACCGACCCTCAAAATATCGAAAGCCGTAGGGGAAGCCAGGTGAGGCAAGGCCAAGGGAAAGGGGTCGGCAGAACTTATGAACATCGGGAAAGAGGCTTGGAATTATGAACCGGTTTGAACGTCCCTAAAAAGGGGAGGACGTCGGAGCTCACCCAAGTGCAAGTAATCGAGAACTTGTCGGGAAACGGGAGGGTCAGCGGCATCGAACAAAGCCATAAGAAAAAAAAAACGCACGAAAAACCAAAGAGCAATCGGGCCGTTCACCCGAGGGATACGGGAAAAGGGGAAAGCCTGCGGTGCAGAAGAAAGATCTCTGGGAGCCGTCAGAAATGAAATTAGAGGAGAAATTTATATGAGTCGTCGCAAACACAAGGGGGAGAACTACACAAGACGACTGCCCAGACACAAAAAAAAAGAGTGCCCAAGTCATCTGGTCGGGGCGATGAACGGAGCCTCAGATGCCAATCTTCACTCTCGAATCGAGGTAAGAGAAGGGGTAGAGCGAAAAGATCGGACGCCAAGCTTCCCGACCGAAAAGAGTCCTGAAACATTAGCGCTTCGCCTCCATTGGCGCGCTCAAAGCGGAGGGAGCGGAAAGGAAGAAGTGAAGGAGCCACAGATTAAGAAAGACGGGTCATTCAAACATTGGGTTAAAACGAGGGAGGTCTCAGAAAGAGGGGCCCAGCCGAGAAGTCGTTAGTGCACATTTTTAGAGTATCGGGGACAGGTAGGAAAACCTCCTCTAACCTCATCAGTTGAAAACATGGACCTGAGGAAAGTACCAATCAACGTATGAGCCCAGGGCGGGCATTTGAGCGGGAAAAAATCCATGGGAAGTTTCGGTGGAGAAAGGCACCACTCACCCCTCCGGGGCCGGAAAACGGTGGTACCTGCAGGCGCTGGTTTGACGCCTAAGGAAGAACGCTGCTAGGGTCGTCAAAGTCAGCGACCATCGGCCCACCCATAAAAAAAGAGGAACTGAGGTAAATGAAGGGGGGACGCTCAGATCTATCGCGCCTGAATGGGGGGCCGCAGGGACCGCGTCCGGGGACATAACGCGCCAGACACCCAATCGAAGAAAACACCAGGAGGAGGGGAATAAAAGAGGTTTTTGGTAGGGAGTCGGGTCCAAGACGCGGGGCAGCTCGGTCTAGGGGTCGGTCATCCATTTCTACGCGCGGAATAACCCTTCCTTGTCGCAAACGATGAAGAAAAGAAATGGGTTAAGCGAATACGCAACTTGTTGAGCGGTACCCTAGGAAAGCGGGATGGGGGAGGTACAAAGGCGGGGCGAAAAAAAAGGGGGTAGGGAGGGTGAGTTGCCCTTTGCAAAACAACGGGACAATAAATCGGGATATTTGAGCGCAATGCCCGATCAATACGAAAGAGAGGGAGGATCCATGTGTTAAGGGCTCGAAGAGTAAAGGACCATGTGGTATAAAGGAAGAGGAAGGAAACCCAAATAGTTTGTTCCGGAAAAACATACGGCCACGAAAGGGATCGGCTCAAACGTAGGTGAAATCCATCGTTACATCACGGTGAATCTGCGCTGACGACATAAAAAGAAAAGGGTGCATAAAAAAGTAGCAGGATTGCGGATTCTGAAGGGAGGCGGGAAAATGAAAGGAGAAGCGGTTTGGATGTTTGGCCGCGTCCAGGCCAGTCGTTCGGGCCAGCGTCAAAGGAGCACAGAACGCAATAAACTGAAGCCATCAGGCACGAAAAGAGGCACGAGGAGGGCAGAGGAGGAAAGGAGCGCACATTTCCAATCCGGGATGTCCGCTTCCACAATGGCACTGGGAATCAGGGGTTAGGGCCGTTGGGCATGAATGGGGTAAGGGAGGGAGGTGTGCGAGGGAGGGAAGAGGGGGGCGAAGGGGGGGAGGGCGGGCAGGCTGGGAAGTGCGCGAAGAGGTGGGGGAGGGGGGGAGGGGAGGAGGGGTGAACGAAAGAGAGAGAAGAGTCGGGACGGGTGCGGGGGACGCTGGGGGTGGGGGTCGACTTTTTGACGTGAGCGTGTCGACGAATTGCCGATAGAAGCAAAGAAAAAATACTTATTCTAAGGCTGACAAAGGAATCGCGAGAAGCACTCGCCGAGAAGTGACCGTTGGGTCATAAATATCCCGGGGGGGGGTACCTGCTCTTGAGCTTTGCTAGTGGGGGGCTGAGGGTGGAGGGGGGGAGCAAGCGAAAAACGACAGGTCTTCGGGGGGCTTCGAAACCGGGTGCGAGTCAGCAGGGGACTTCCAAACGAGGGGTTTCGAAAAACTCAGTCCACACCAAAAAGGAAAATAGGAAAGGGAAACACTACGGAACCTGGCTCCCTCAGAGAACTAGAAAAAAAGAGAAGTCGATCTTTGGGGGGGGGGGAAACTACAGTAAGGTTGAAGACAAGGTTGACTGTTGTTGCTTTCTGGAAGAAGTGTGTACAGAGACATGTGGCCAGGAAAAATGAAGGCTCATTCTCATGAATGTTTCAGACGGGGGGGAGAATGAGAAGAAGAAGAGGGGTGAGAATGCTCTCCCAACCCAAAAAAAAAGAAAGGGGGGGGGGGGGAAAAATAGGAAAGCTAAGAGTTTTCCGAAGTCTTCGACCTCTAGGGGGAAATGAATCCGAAGAAGCTGAAACGTTTAACCTAAAGATAAGAGAAAGCGTGAAGTGTACACTGAATAGGGTTGCGTACACGGATCAAAAAAAAATGGGTAAAAGTGAAGAAAGGGTAGGGGACACCCCGCCATCGGAGGAAACACAAAGGGAAACAGGATCCAACTCTTCCGCGATGAAGAAATGAAAGAAGGGAATTCAAGGGGGAAGGGACATTCCGACGTAGTCAGAAGTTCGAAGGGTAAGGCAAGGGGCAGTCGGGAGGGAGGGCAAGCGCATCAAAAAAGGGAGCGTATCAGAACTAGAAAAAAAGGCGGGTGCCTACCCGCGCGGCCTGAAGAAGCCCAGAGGATAACGCGGACAATTAACCTGGGAGAGAAAAAACAAGGAAATGTTTAGGGCCATACGGCAGGAGAAGCGGTCACGCAGGAGCGCAGTGAGATTTCACAGACATCCCTCAACGCCCCGGATCAGAAAAGGGGGTAGGAGGGGCGTCGGTGAACCCGGTGGGGGCGGTACAGCGCACAAGCACGGCCATCTTTCCCCATATAATAAAAGGGCAAAGGAGCTCATCAGAGGGAAAGAGGACGAAGAAAGAAAGGCCTGTTTGAGGCAACCGCGAAAAAAGGGGTGTTTGGCTGACAAAAAAGGTTATCGGAGGCTCGTTCTGAAAAGGCTGGGAAAAAGAATGAAAAAAGGAAGGATCTTGAGGGCGGCTGGGCGACTCCTCGGGGGATTTTAGTCCACAGCAGCGAGATTGTGCGCGTCCAGCGTCAGCAACCCGAAAAAAGGGTCAGGGGAGAGGCCAGTGCCAAGGGTCTACCGTGAAGACTCAGCTTTCTAAAGAAGGAGGCCTACGTGCACATAGGGGAAGAGAAGTGGGTGATTAAAGCATCGTACAAGAATGGCGTGAGTTGGTTCCAAAAGAAAAGATGCCAAAGATAGGGGGCCGTTCGTCGGGGCTGATCGGAGATAAAAAAAAGGTCAAGGGAGGAGGGAGAGATAGCTCGCCAGAAAATCATTTCGAGCCGGCTGGCTGTTTGTCGCGCTGAAATAAGACTAGGGGGAAATTAACTTGCCATTGAAAAGAACCGGCGAGCTTTCGCTATGAGGGAAGCCTAAATGAGGGGGCAAGATGAACCTCAACTTTGCAACATGTAACAGCTGGGGGGGGGGGAGAACAGGTCGGGGAGGAACCGGTGAAGTTGAAAGAGGGGCCGGTTATCTCTTCCGCCATAGAGTGTATGCAAGCATAACGGGAGGGTTCTTCGACGGACTAGTCCAGAAAAGGAGAGCAATCCGGGGAGATGACAAGAAGTGGTCACACTCGCTGAAAGCAACCCCTTCTTGAGGGATTGGGGAGTGTTATAAATGACAACAGCAATATGGCCTCTAGGGGGGTGGGGGGGTTCAGAAGAACTTGACGGAAAAGGAGCGCAAGGACTGAAATATCACAGGGGGTAAGAAGGGGGACTCGAGGGTTGGGATGTAGACCAAAGTAGTTGTTCACCTCAGGAAAACGGAAAATCGAGAGAAGAAAACAACGAGGAGGGGAAAAGATGAAGAACTGGGAATCTGAAGTGAACGGAAGAAAAACCACGACAGGGAACAAGAAAGGGAAGGTTAAAAAAGAGAGAAAGTGGCAAATGTGGGCTCTGGGGGTGTTGTTCTCTTCTTGGTTGGACTAAAGAAATGAAAAAAAACCACAGAGAAAGTTCAAGTGAAGGGGAAAGGAGATGATCACAGTCGCAAATAAGCCAAAGGTCTAATGTTAAGAATCTTGAAAAAGGATTAGACTTCGGGAAAACTAAAGGGGAAGAAATCTAGAGGGCCCGGGAGAGCTAAAACTCTTTCGGTCATCAGTAGGCCGAAGGGTAATTGAAGGGGCGGTCTGTCGGGCTTGGGGAAAGCCGAGGGAACATGAGGCAAAGTCCTTCTATTTCAAGAGGAAGGGGGGGAGGAGACATAAAGGGTAAACTTCCAATATAGCGAGTCATAAGGGTGATCGGATAGGAATTAGTTAAGGTCCAAAAACCGCGAATGTAAACTTCTCCAAATAGGCTCGAAGGCGTACCATTCAAGGGCCACTGCATTTATTGATCGACCCGGAGAGGCCGTGGGAGTGAAGATCATATACGGGCAACTAGAGCCCGCCCGGTAGACCTTGGGACGAAATTACCATTTTTTGGGCCCGATAGCTGGGAATCGGTCGAAAGTCGGACGTGCCGGCCTTCGGGATTATCGAGATAAAGGCAACTCCCGAGAGACACAAAGGTACAGGGCCGCTCAGGATACCGTCATGCGAGAAGAGGGGATGACGGAGCCATTCTAAGACGGAAAATGAAATGGAGAGAAAAAAAGAGGGGTCATCAAAATCGGAGGCGCCCCGCAGCGGACCCATGCCGAGAACGAGGGCCGGGGGAAGGTGAGAATCATCGTCCTAAAGTCAAAAAAAACTCTAAGCAGAAAAAAAAAAAAAAGAAAAAAGGGACCCACCGATATCAAAAGGTCTGTCTCAAGAGGAAACGAATTCTCGATTCTGAAAAAACCTTCGAGAGAGATAGGTGGTACAGCGCCTGAAACTAATGAGAAAAGCCTTTGCCGACCGACAAGATAGATAAAACGAGAAAGCGATTCTGGATGAAAAAACTCGCTCACATGACACCCCTCACGCGAAGGATTGACGAAAACAGTGAGTAGGGATCAACAGGTTAAATTTCCTAGGTAGTCAAAGGGATAGTCAAAAGGAAAAAAGCGGGAGGAATGAAAAAGCCAGGAACGCCATATATAGTCATGGTACGCTCCCTTGTTCGAGGGAAAGTGGGACTAGAGACAAACGCAAAAACTTTAGGGGGACTAAACAAAGCAAGAATCGTCGCAAGGCATAAGAATCTGACAGGATCTGTGAGTTTCATCGCTGTGGACCCTTATTGGGAGGTGAAAGGAAGAGGGGGGGAGGGGGTGAACCTACCTCTTGAAAAAAGTTGGGAAAAAAAAAAAGGGGGGGAAAAGGCTTCAGTAAAGGGCTGTGGGCAGCATCTGTGAAACGACAAGGGTGCCTCAGTTATACGAGTGCACGGCAGCAGAAAGAAATCTCTCGATACGCGAGCGGATGAAGGGCGCTGCTCATCCAGTAAAAAAGAATAAAGGGGCGAGCATTCCGCGCGCCTCTGAAAATGAAGAGGAGAATGAAGAACATCGGGAGGCATCGAAGGAAGGAAAGGACTACACTTGAACAACAATGGGGGAAATCTCTTCATTCGGAAAAACGATTGCTTAGTTTCAAAAAACGATAAGGGGGGGGGAACTCGGGAACAAGAAACCCACAACGGGAAGGATGGGCCAGAACATTAAAAAAGTTACGAGGGGGGATGAGATGGGAGGGGGAGGGAGGACAGTGGGGGGGGGAAGGATAGGGGGGAAATGGGGGGATTATGCTTGGAATGAGAAAAGTCCCTTTGGGTCTTCAAGGGTCATCGAAGGAAAAGCACCGAGGGGACGAAAAATAAAGTTGCGTTCGATGGTCAGAGTCACGAACATCACATAATAGGGGAAACAAAGAAAAACGGTACAACCCAAAGGTCCTTTCCCCTCGTGGCCCAACGGAAAACTCCAATCTACGTCGGTGGAAAACCGAATAGTATTCGAGAATGGTCAGTCGGCAATTGCAAAGTACCACACTTGCCGCGTGCGCCTGAAAAGCAAAAAGAGAAAAGGGGCACCATCGTCGAAAAAAATGCATCTGGTGTGAAGGTCGTAAAAAAATGGGCACAGGAGAATCCTCAGATGAAGCGGGCAACGAGAAAGGGAAGAGGAGGGAGAAAAGGTGTAGATAGAGGAGGATCGTAAGCTAGCGACCGAACTGAGGGGGCGGGAAAAACCAACCAGGAAAGGAGGGGGAAAAGGGGGCCGCATCCCTGCTTCAAGAAAAAAATAAGAGGAGGAAGAAGTGGAATGCCGAATGCGCGGCGAAAGAGGACTAAAAGGATGCGATCAAGGGTTGTACTTCTCCGGGTCTGTCAATCAAGCGGGAAATGGTGGAATTGAAGACGGAACATACGAGTTGAAAAACGGAAGAAAAACGAGCACCGCTCATCATTGGGCCTAAAAGGTAGAGCCAAGGGAGCAAAGCGATCCATTAAGGACGATTGATAAAAAGGGGCTGATAAGTCAAAGAACGTTAGGTGAAAGGTCAGGGTGCGCCAGGCTCACACGACAAAGCAATTCCGAAAGGGTGTGTACCTGCGCGCGGTTGTACTCAACCTGAGCGCGGAGGACATAAGAGGGTAGGGCCAAGAAGAGACCAGAGCTTCACCCAGGAAAAAACGGGAGGAAGGACTTTGGGGGGGGACTCAGATTCTCGGACGATGAAAGGGGCGTGAAATTCAAAGAGCTGCACCGCGTAAAAAATAACCGCCCTAATCGACCCCACCATCAGACAAAACAAAGAAAGTTTGAAAGGGGGGGAGGGGAATGAAGACGCGGTTCAGTCGCGTGAATAGGTTGAAAAAGGGATCGGAGAATCAAGGTCTACTCGCGGCTATCCGACCCAGTTCTTACGGGTGACGCGCAGACTGGGAAGAAAAAGGGGCGAACAGGGGAGTATGTCTGTAACCAATAGCCAGGGGGGGGGAGAACCGAGGAAGTACACGGCATGTCGCAGGAGAGTTTCGAGTGACCTGGCGCAACCTACATTGACGAAAGATGGGGGCTCAATGCCCTCAATCGCGGGCTTGGGAGATCGAAGGAGGGACCTGGCATGATGAAGGGAGGGTTGGCGCCCGCGACCTAAAATATGGTCACGAAACAAAAAATAACCCGGAAGGGCTAGGCGGGCCAGGAATCCGGGGGAACCTGCGTCTTGAAAGAAAAGAAAGCGTGAACAGGGGGGGAAAGCACGAGTACGTCCGATCATTCAAGGCTGCTAAAGCATAGGAGGTTTCTGATGAAACGGGATGCGGCAAAAAAGAAAAAAGGTTTGGTTGACGGGGAAGGAACCGTGTACGCAGTCCAGCTGTGGCAAAAAAGTCACGGGAAAGAAGATACAACCGGAGATCCACAGCGAAGAGATAAAGGGCGCGGGAATCTGCGGCTTCATGAGAAAAAAATCCAAGAAAGGGAAAAGGTCCAAAAACTGAAGATAGGGCGCGGGATGTGCAAAAACTGGGACGCGTAGCGACACGGCGGCAAGTGGGGAAGGAAAAAGAAAAGATAGAGCAAGGGAATACGGAATTTCTAAAAAGGGGGATACCGACAGCTCTTGACCAGGAGGTTGAAAAGGCCCTCTTGTGGAAAACGGAGGGTGTTTGTACCGGCGGGGAGCGTTCGAGTCGGTGATAGATGAACGAAGGTAGAAACACGAACGGTTCCTACAAAGGGACAAAATGCAACTGAGAGAGCAAAAAAAGCAGCCATCTTTTGACTTAACTTACAAACGAGGAATCAATCCCGGACAAAGCCGGAAATCGGGGCAGTCGGGTAGGGACCACGACGAAAGGGGGGGTCGCCTTCGAATGAAAACAAAGGATGGGAGGATCATTTTTAAATTTTAAAATCTGCGCGGAAAGGGTGGAATTCCCCAAAATAACAGAGTGTACTGAGCAGTTGAGCCCAGCATGGTTTCGCTCATTCTCTGAATGTTTTGAAGGCGGGAAGCTCTCTCAGAGGATGGGGGAGGAAACAAAAAGATGAAGACGTGAAAAGGATTCGAAAAAAGAAATTCGTTCGAGCATCCGGGGGCACTCCGTATCATGGGTCCCCCCTAGAGGGTTGCAAATGAAGAATCTAAAAGAACGTTGAAGGGGAAAATTCTGGAAAAAAAGAAAAGGAAAAGGGGTTATACCACGTGGAAGAGCACCACAAGACCATCTGCGGGGACCCACAGACTGTGAAATCACAAAAGAGGCACGAATTAAACGTAACAATCCAAACCATGTAGGGATGAAATGGGGGGGGGGGGAGTCGAACGTCGGCCGCCGCGTCACGACGGTCAAGCTGGTGGCATCTTGAAGTGTGACAAAAAAAAAAACCCGTACACCAGTCTCTTATCAGAAGAAACTCAAACTAATTCAGGAAACGGCCGAAAATGAAAGTAACTCAACGAGGAGGGGACGATACCAAGAGAGAGGGAAGGGGGAGTAGAACCTTCATAAAAAAATAAAGTGTTTCGTAGAAGACGAAGGAGGACAAGTTTCGCAGTAGTTTCCATCAAAAACAAAAATCTGAGGGTGAGACTCCTTTAGTTGGGCACGGTTCTGGCGACATGCGCGCCATGCCTCTTGAAAAATGCCCGTGTGAATAGAAAGAGTATCAGGGGAAGTTACGTCAAAAAATGTGGCAAAAGATGGTTAGAAACCTCGAAGTTTTTGGTGCCTGACACTTATTCGAGGAAGGCGCTGTCTGACTGAAGGGACGCCGAAAGGTGGGGGGCCAAAGTTGGAGCTGTTCAACGAAGGAGAGACAGCGGAAACTTTGGACTGGAGAAGAATGGCGCGCCGCGCATCCCACGCTTCACGTGCAGCGAATTGGCTTCAGGAACCCTTTAATCAAGAGAGGTTTCCGAGAGAAATCACCCGCTAACCCACAGCCAAGTGACCGACCTGGTGAGAGCTGCCCCGCCGTATCTGTTACCAATCAGACAACATGAGCCAAAAGGGGATTTGGAGTGGAAGAGCCAAGGAGACGAAGGCAAAGAAAACGGCCAGGTCCGGAGGGAGAAATCCAACACATTTTCGAAAGTAAGAAGGAGACTCTTGGAGAGACATCCGAAAAAGGGGGTCGGCCGATTGGGGCCTTGCCGATAAAGGTTTCTATCTTCGCTATGATATGAGCGAGGCCCAAGGCACCGGGCCGAGGAAGAGGAAAAGTTTTAGCCGACGACTGCGGTGTTAATGGCGCCGGAGGGAACACCGGGTTGGAAATGAACCAGATAGGCAAAGGGGGAGGCCAAAGAGGGTTCTGCGAAATAAGGTTCCAGCTGGGGGAAACGAAAAAGTCATCTCGCTCCATGAGATCTAGTGGTCAAGGAACACCAGTCGCGGCTTATTTGGAGAAATTTAGGAAGAAATAGAAGGAGATCTCGGGTTTTTTGTGGGGGGGATTGAAGAAAGGAGTAAAAAAGAAACTTCTGAACACCACAAACATGAAAGCCGAAGGTCGGAGATGCAAAGGTCTTGGACGGCACCTCATTTCGGAAAAAAAGGACGAAAAAACAACAACGGAGGAGATGAAAAAAGTCCTGACAGACACTGATGTGAAGTAACGAGCGTCATCAAAAAAACCCTTTTGGACGAGGAGCCCTTCAACGTTGGAAGGGTTTGAAGTCATTGGAAAAAGAGCGCAAGGAAACTTCTAAAAAAAAAAGACAAGAAGAAAAGGGCTGTTGGCTACGGGGGTCGTTCGAAAGCAAAACGCACGATATTTTTCGAAAGGAGAAAAAACTCTTGGGGGAAAAAGCGAAAGAAATGCGGAGATGCGTAAAAGGGGTCGGAACCGATCTCCGCGTATGTGCTGGATCTGATGGGTCAGACAACGAAGAAGGGTTCCGGGAAAAACAAAGGGTCCTTCAGATCTGGGCGGGAAACCTCCCCAGAAAGCGGGGGCGCAAAGTACTTCTGGAAACGATCGAGAACGGAAGAAGGGGGGGGGAAAGAGATGAAAACGGATCCTAAGCGAAGATCCGGCGGCATAGAGCAAATGGGTTAAGCCGCCCGGCCGACAAACAGCTCGTATTAAAAAAAACAAAGGAGGGTACGCTTCGAGGAAGAAAGACTAAAAGGGGAATCTCCAGAGCTGAGCCAAGTGGGGGGGAGGTGTTCAACCAGCCGAAGGAAAACCGCCCGCCCCATAGGTGATGCGTTTTATGAAGAAACGCGGGAACTTCGATTGAAATAGAAAAAGTCAGCTAAGGGTAACGCGAGCCGTGTTGTGGTATTGGGGAGGGGAGTTAAGGGAGCAGAAAGAGGAGTGGGGGGAAACCGGCCAGGTGGAACCTTAAAAACGCTCTACCAATACAGGGAAGCGCCAGACGGTACGAAAGGCAAAGTTACGAGGCCCAAAAACCCCCTATATTAGAATAGCAGTCACGGACTTACCTCAGGGCGAAGCCTAGAAAAATAGAAAAGGAATTAATTCGTGGATAAAAGGTGGCCAGCAAGGGACGGGGCAGACGATGTTTTTCTTCGGTGGGTGGCGACGGGGACAACGTCACCTGCGTCCTCGAGGGATGCGCAAATGTAAGTTTGGGGGGGTAGCCGTGCATAAAATCAACGTTAGAAAAAACCGTCCCTACGACCTGGCGTCGAAACCCGGCAGACGCGGCGGCAGGGGGTTGTGTGTTGTGTCTAAAAGGTGAGATGGCGGAGACTGGAGGCGTCTGGTGTGCGCACAGCATTATGTCAACATCTAAAGTGGGGTGGGACGCCGGGGCTGTCGCTCTGGTGTATTGGGTCCGTGCGTGGCCGGAGGAGGACGGTGGAGGGAGGGAGTCCGCTGGTGTCTGTGTGGTGGGGGGGTGGCAAAAGGGGGCAACAGGGCACCCGAAACAGGGAAAAAACCCGGGAGAAAAAAAAGGGCGGGGGGGGACCCGAAACAGGCACAACGTGAAAGCCCAAAGCGACAAAAAGAGCGAGCAAAAGAGAGAGAAGGGTGTGTTAAAGAGTCGGGGTGGTGCTGTGTGGGAGGGGGGAACGGTGAGGGGGGGGAAGGTTGTCGCTGGTTTGGGAAGAAGCAAGCGTGGGAGGGGGGACCACCGGGTGGTGGGGCAACACATGTACTAAAGGGGTCGAGAAAAAAGGGGCATCCCGGGCAAGACACAGAAAGGACCCAGGACGGAGGACGAGGGCCCGGGATCACAAAAACCAGAGCGCGGCGAAACGCGTAAACGCGAGGAAAGAAGACATAATGACCGATGACGAACAGTCCGCGCGCGAGATAAACATTCAAATCGACAGACGGAAAGCAAAATGATATAGAAACAAAAGAAAAAGTTATAAGAGAAAACAGACTGACGGGGCACCAAAGGAGAAAAAAAAGGAAGAGGGCCAAAAAGACGGAGAAAAAGAAGTCGATGAAAAGAGAGCAGCTGGGGTCGACGGATGGGGTGGGGAGGAAAAACCCGGGGGGGGAAAAGAGAGGAATCGAAACAACGCGCGAGAAGAAAGAATCGCAAAAAGTTGGGAATAAGGAAGGCACGAGAATCAACAAAAGACGAACGACAAGATAGGTCAAACAGGGACGGGAAAACGGGATATGTTTAGAAACTAGCGGATGCTGAACCCGGGTCAGAGTTAGGGGGATGATCCGGAGAAAGGGAATTTAGGGGGACGGCAATTCGGCAAAACGGGCCGCCGGGGCGCTAACTCCAAGGCAACCCGCAGAGCCGGAGGCATGATGGAAGGAATCCAGCGGGTGAAAGGGGGGAAAAAGGAAAGACAAGACGCCAGAGAGGTCGATCGATTCAGAGAATGGGACCTTCCAAGGGGGATAGAGAGGGGGAGAGAATACACAAGAACGTCAAAAAACATTAGGGCTGGAACGCCCACCAGTGAAGCGGTGGCGACGGTCATGGGCCCATCCCAGAAAAAACTCTGGAGCATGGAAGCGATCAACGGAATTCACTCGTCCTCAATCTTCAAAAAGAGGGAGATCCCGGAAAAAAAAACTGTTCTGCAAGCAAAGAGGGGAGTGAAACCGGCACTTGCGCAAGGAAAAACAAGAGAAGGTTTCCGATGAAAAAAAAAGAAACTCAATCAAATACGGGACTGAATCAGAAAAAAAACACAAAGAGCGGGGCTGATCAAACATTGAGAGAAAAATATCCGAGGGGCAGTTGTAAATGCGCAGAAAAGGACCCTATCCGAAACAGACAGGGGTTAAGGGGTCATCGAGGGGGGCGGTACTCGGGAGATGGGTACCGACATCTAACGAAAACTTTCCCACCCCTACAGGAGAGGAAAGGGAAAAAAGAACTGGGCTAGGAGTCGGAGATCGACAAGGTACTTGTTAGTAAGGAGACTGAGGACCACTCCCTCAGTGTCACAGAGGTAACTAAAAGAAGTTCAAACAACAACAATTTAAGAAAGAGAGAGAGTGGGGAGATTAGGGCGCGGAAGTACGCGCGCGTGCTTAGGGGAAGGAAGTGCAAAGGGCAGGAAGAAATCAGAGTAAAAAAAAAAGAAAACCCGAAAGGGGAGTAACCTATAAAGGATGAGGAAAGGGGTTAACAAATCTGGGTGGAGTTTGGAGGACCTCATCAGGACCGTCGCAAAAAGCGCTGACTTCAGGATGAAAAATAGAGTTAGTGAAAAGGCGCAACCGAAAGTGAACGCTAGACGGGTATTTGGGGGGGGGAATAACATTGCCCTCGAAAAACACTCAGGAGGTGACCTGGGGGGAACTCGAATAGGGGGTCATTCCCCCATGTTTGTTCAATGAGGGGGGATTCAAGGGGCTAAAAAAAAACAAAATACTGCAAACGAAGGAAGGGGGTTTTTCCGGGACAAATAACCAATTACGTGCACACCTCCTTCAGAAACCATTCGGAAGGGAAATCCGTTGAGCACAAGGGGGACAAAGGGATCATAAGGAGTCAAAGGCAAAGCCACTGCGCAGCTCGCGGTCTTGCGGAGGAATCGGATGCGGACCATGCGGGCGGAAGCGGTTGAATAAGGGCGTCAGATAAGACTTTTCGGTCGGTCCTAAAAGACGTAAAGAAGCAAACTGCGGAGCCATAGGCCACGAGCTTACGCGAAGGGGCTGATGGCAATTGCGATCATGGCCGGGGACCCCGGGCAAAGCCTCGGATAAGACCACAGGAGGGGAATCGACGGAGGGGGGGCTTTTAGCAAAGGAGAGTCTTTGGGAGAAAAAAGCAAGGTGGGAAGACGATTGGCCGACACGATAATTAAAAATCTCCCGAATACGAATGGAGAAGACAAAAGAAACGAGGCGGTGCACCGCTATAGACCAGTGGGGAAGCTGCGGGCCCGTTGGGGGGGCAATCTTGGGGAGGTGGTCCGGGAGGATGCTGTTCGTGACGCTGAACCAAAAACAAGGAGAGGGGATGGCTTCTCACCGCGGTGCGGAAAGAAAAGGGAAGGAAAAAACCGGTACAAAAAATGGAAAACGTCGACAAAAAAAAAAAAGGGAAAAAATATGACTTTCAGGAACCACGACGGTAACGACGAGAGCTACCGGCCAGGCACACTAAAAAAGAGATAATTGGGGGGTCAGGAAAGGAATATCTCCAGGGACTGGGGGAGGGAATAAGAAGGAAGAGGACCTGGATAAAGGAGCCACGCATGGCGCAGATTCTTCCGGTAATTTGTGTACAAGGGGTCGCGAGAAAAAGAAAAAATCAAGGGCTAATGAGGAAAACCGGCATGCTCAGCTAAAAAGAGATTTGAAGAGAAATTCGAAAGGATCCGTTCAAATGAGACACTCCGTAAGGGGTTCCCGGCTCGAAGAGACCGTGACATTAGTCACCGAAAAACGGTCAGCTGGATCACAACTAAAGAATCACGGGGGGAAAGTATGGGACACCCCGAAAGTGAGGGCGCCCACCCGACTGTCCCGGTCCGAAAACCTTAAGATGAAAAAAAGAGAAGTCTGCCTCCACTATATTGAATAGGGAAACACGGGAAGGTCAACGAGGCCAGGGAATCTTTTGCGCGAGGGCCCTCAGCAAAAAAGGAGGAACTAATCCCTAAAGTATCGCCTTAATGACAGGGAAAGGTCACGAAAAGCAACCGCCGAAAGCGGAGGAACGCTGCAATTTCCAGTAGAGAACGCAAAAGTTTAAGAAAATCGTGCAGCTCCGGTTCCCCGTGGGGGGGGAGTTGTGCAGGGGTAAACATCCATACACCGGAAACCGGAGAGCGGGACGAAGCGTCGGACGTCACGGGCGTTCGCAAAAGCCCATCACTTAAAAGCTTTTCAGGAAGGAAATCTATAAGACCAAAAAAGGTATATAGGAATCGAAACCCGGCTGACAGGGAAAATTTTTTCTCACTGTCGAAGGGGTGAAAAAGAGGACCGAGGTAAGGAGGCGTGGGAGGAAGGCCCGAAAGCAGAAGTGAAAAGGTGGCCGATTGAAAACCTCGGGGGGGTGGAAGAGCAAGCAAACGGGGCCCGTAGGAGACAAAGGGGGCGCGCCAGCGCAGCCGAAAAAAGGAGGAACGGAGAGCGGGGCCGTGGCGCATTTGAGGAAGGGAAACCAGTATTTACTGCTCGATGCACAAGAATCGGACGCAAGGGAAAGGAAAATTTCGACGGGTGAGAGCTTCCCATCAGGGAGCGGACAAAAGCTGGAGAAGAAAATGTCCTCAACTCCCCCTTGTTAGGGGACAGAAAGCAAATGCGGGCCCCTGAAGATCGTAACAGTAAAAAAGGTCAAGGACGGAAAAATTAACTAGAGAAGAGTTTGTAGCAGGACCGTCCTCTAGGCGCAGTGCGAGCTTGGTCTGACCTGACGGGACAGGAAAGAGCTAGAAAAAAGGGTGATAGGGGGATATGAACTGGCCAAAAGGAGGGACACCGAAAAATCGAGGGAAGTGGGGGTCAGCAGAGAAGGTGATGATCGGATACGAAGACTTACCCCAGGCGGGCCGTGACGGATGCCGCAGGGTTCTGCGCAAGCTAACGGACTGTGTGCAACGGACACTCGCGCCTCGCGAATGGGGGGGGAATCGATCAAAAAACAAGGAATGGGGGAGATGTTAGAAATCAAAGGACCAATAGCAATCTAAGTTCGAGGGGGGGGGAACATAAGAGGGGGAACTCAAAGGACGAAAAAAAAAACTGACAGAAAAACCAAACAAAACACATGGTAAAGGACCAAGGGGGGTTTCTGCGCAGTCTACTGGGGGGAAAAAATCACGGAGATCGAAAAGACACAACGGAGGAGGGGACCTAGGAAACGACTCTGAGGGTGAACAAGGAACAACCAGTTTCCGTCAAAATCGCGTCCCGGTATGGGATTGGTCAAAAAGTTCCCGTGTTCGGGAAACGTCAAGATAAATTCTAACCAAACAAAGGGAAGATAGGGGGGGGTCCTTCTATGATAACAATTAGAAAGAAAAAAGGGGCGAAGTTAGAAGACACAATTGTCAATCGAAGACGAGATGACGGGATTCGTCTTAAAAAGAGGGGAGGAAATCAGGGGGAGAAATCAATCACGTCTAAGCTTGTGGAGGACCGGGTCAATCTGGTGTCGATACACGCCGCTTCACGATGTAAGGACCGTCGAGGGTCCGATCGAGCGTGACAGGGAAGCGAAAAAAAGACGAGCATAAGTAAATCGGAAGTAAGGGAAGTAGGAAAACCCATCTCGTGATGAGCGAGTCGTACCGCGAAGGGGTCTCCGGGCCGACGGTTAGCGCACCGGTAGGGGGGGCCGAGACATACCGCCATGAAAAAAAAAGAAAATGAAAAATTTGGAGGACTTACCGAAGGAGGTGGGGGACGTCGGTAAGTGCGATCACCAGCTAAGGAAGGAGTGTGCGTCCGAGAAAAGAAAGTACTAGGAAATCGCAAATTCCCTGGTAAAAGCCAGTTCCATTTCCTAATCATATAAAACAAAAAAAAAAAAAGGGGTAACGCTGGAACTAAAAAAATAGTGATCCAAAGAACCAAAGGGAAAAATCTGGGGAGAAAAATCCCCTTCGCCCAGCAGCGGCATCGATAAGCCGCCCGGAACCAAGAACTGAAAGAAAAAACTCCGAAAAAGAGTTTTGGTAAAAAAAACGCCGGAGACCAAAGGAGCACCGGGACGCAGAATAAAAAAGAGCGACCTTGCCTGGGAGATGGTGGCGAAATAGCACAGATCGCAGTTACGGGGGACGCAGGGGGGAAGGTCGACCCGCAGCTCCGGCGTCGGGAGTGTAGTACCAGAAAAAGTCAGCAGTGACCCGGGACGTCTCAGGGGAAACACAGGGGGCACTGGAAAAGAAGAACTAATAAAAATTGGCAACAGAGCGGAAGGCGGAGGCAATGCTCGAGCTTCTTCATGCAGAAGGTTCAAAGCGATAGAGTCAAAGGATAATCAAAAAGGGGGTCAGGGGAGGCAAAAGGCACCCAACTTTTGAGCCCGGAAGAACTCCGGGAGGGAAAGAATGAGGCAGGGGAGGAAGGGAAAAAACGAAAATTTTTAACAACAACCTGGGGGCCCCAGGAAAAAAAAAGCGTTGGGAGGGGAGCTAGAAAGGTATTTGGACAGGTGGGCATCATCTATGGGGTTGCGAATCTTGCAATGCCAGGGGGGGGTTGTAACAGGCGGGGGGGGCTTAAAAGTGTTTAATCAAAGGAACTTAAAGGTAGAGCAAAGGTGCAACCTAAAGACTGAAACATTTAGAATGACAAGAGGGGGCCGAGCAAAAGCACCGCCATAGCATCTTCGAAAACGCGCGAACGAAGGCAAGGGGGAAAGAAAGTTGGCGCTCATTTAATCAAAAAACTAGAGAGGAAGGTCTCTAAAATCATAAACATTCAATCAGGATCTAAAGGGGGGGTGGGGGGGGGCGTGGGCACTGACTAAAAATTCAGTAAATCTGATTAGAAAAAAGCACCGTGAGATATGTCTAAAAAAATACTAAAGACAACCGGAATCTTGTCTATACGACCAACCGTTCCCTGGATGTAAAAGTTAGAAAAAAGTGTCGAGAAGGGTGGTTAATGTTTCCTGTCCCGGGGTGACCAGATTGCTTCACGGGGGGACGATCTAAGTCCGCAACCCGAAGGTGCGAAGAAAGTAGTCATGAAAAAAGGTGAGTCACTGAAGAGGAGAAGCTCCCACAGAGAAGAGAAAGGTAACAACGCATCGGGGAATCCCGTCGGGTAATGTGGGAAAAACGGTCCTAGCTCTGCGGTGTGGTCATTAGCGCTCTGGGGATAAGCATAAAATTCCGGATTGGGGGACTAAACGTCGGCAATTAGACGTACCACAAGGGAAAAGAAGGTTTGACGCTAAGTCGGGATTCAAAAGAAAACAATCTGTCAGATGCCCAAGTGCCCTCAGGGGGCGAGACCGGAGGGAATTTTAAGTGTCCCAAAAAGCAAGACAGTCACTGAGAACTTTGCCGCTTTTCAGGAGGATCTGGAAAGTGCCGGGAAAATAACGGGGAAAGAAGAACAAAGAAAAGGGCAGACTCGGCCTCACCAATAACTTAGACGAAAAAAAATTGGACATAAAAAGGGACGAGAAAATAAGTGGAGAAGCCAAATCTCGTAGCCGCGTCATCTCAGATGGAACGTGGCTTTGCATCACTTCCGGGACGAGGGTCCCTAATCAAGGGGGGAATGAAAAGGGCGGAACAAGTCGAGTTTGCCCGGTTCGAAAACTCATCTTTCACCAATCATTGCCAAGGAAACTCTTCGGGAAAAAAAGGATCGGAAAACCTTCTGCTAGGGAGGGACAGTGTGTCGCTCAAAAATTAGAAAAGAGGGGTTGTAGGACGCAACTCACTCGAACCTAAGGTCCGCACATGACGGTGTACCTGGGGGAAACGCCTACGGTACGTGCTTCTATGGTCCCTGGAAGAACAAGGGGAGCGAGGAAAAGGGGAAAATCACCGCTTTCCTTCTTAGAGCAGAAAATTAAGGCCTACGAAGAGAGCGCCTGAAATGTGGCCGAAAACCTACCCTATCCCTCTGGCCCGATACGCGCCAACCACACATCTCTCTCACAAAAAATAAAGGGAGGAGGGGGTGGAGTTTATATTTCCAAAAAAAAAAGGTACGAGGAAAAGGGGCGGTAAGAAAGAGCTGCGCATAAATCAGACAAGTACTTGTCGCTCAAAAAGAGGAAGCTCAGGGCTTCTTTGAATGGGTTACGAAAGGGGAGCTGGGGCGAACTGGGGGGTTGAGTTAAAGGGAGTAAAGCCAGAAAAAAAGAAGTGAGTAAACGGCAAGGTACAAAGCGTAACTGGATGTGAGTTGCCGGCCCGACAACTTTAAATCGAACGGAATAAAAAGTCCATCGCCAGCAGTGATCGAAGATAAGCGGGATAAAACAATTATGACATGCGGAGGGTGGCAAAGACCGTCAACTGAGATACTTGTTAACCGGCGGCGAAAAAAAAAAAAGCCGGCGGCGGGGAAATTCGGGCCGTCATTGAAGAAAGAGGAAAACTGTTGAAACTAGGCGCACGAGACATGAAGAGCTACCTTCCACTGCGTCAAGCATCGGCGCTAAAGTTGCGAGGGGACGCGGGAAAATGACGTCTAAACGGGTGGTAGAAGGGGGAATATGAAAAAAGTAGGGAACAGCCAGCTTGGCGGCAAGAAATAAGAACGACAGATCTAAGCCTGATCCAACATCTAAAAAAAGCGCCCGCGTGAAGGCTAGGCATCTTTCGGTTAGGACCATGTTCAGCCTTAAGGGGGAATGAGGGAAGATGGGTGCAGTTAGACAGTTGGCTTTGCAGTCGCCTTGGGGAGCAAAAGAATGGTTTGTACGAAAGATGCTAGAAAGAAATGTCCCAAGAGAATTCCTATTATCAAATGACTGCTCGATGGTGACAGAGCTTAGACAGGGGTATAAACATATGGGGACGGTAAAAACGAGGTTGGGTTGAAAAAGGAGCCTGGAGTCGGGGAGATATGGATGCTGGTGATGACCATGAAAAAACGCAAGTTCTAATTATGTCTTCGCCCCTCGGGGTCTGAAGGAAGAAGCAGATACAACCTACATGGAAAAATGAAAGAAAAGAAAGAGACACCCGGGAACTCTTTTTGTCAATTGTCCATACACGGGACCCCTACCTGGAACGTGGGGTAAATGACCCGTTTGGGGAGTAATTTTGGGGGAAAAAGAATCAAAGTTATCGGGAACACTGAAGAGAGATTCTATTCGATGACTACATGCTAGTCGTTCCACGCCTTCTCGAGGGTTACGCGACGAAAGCGATCGACTCATCGGGGATTAGGAAGAACAGAGGAAGAAGAAAAAAAGTGGCGTCTTCTCAGAGAAAGGGGAAACAGGATCCGGGTCGTTGCACGAAGTATCACCGGGGGTAAGGGAACTTGTAAACCTCTTCCAACCTTGATTCGGGGAAAATCGAAAACCGCGGGAATGGTAGGACAACCAGAAGGCGCTGCTCTAAAGAAAGCCAAAATCCTGGTCTCAAGTCCGCGAGAAATAAAAAGGGTCGGAGGTCCGGGACAGGTACTAGGGGGCGATTCGGCCAAAAAAACGTAAAAAGACGGCAATTGGTGAATCGTTGCTCGAGTGAATCGGAAAAGAAAACTAGGGAATCCAGGGGCCGGACCGAGGACCGCCATTCCTTGAGTTGAGGAAAAAAATGAAAAGGCCAACGATAAAATCTCGACACCAGGGTTGAAAAATTGAGTGTAGAGAACCGCAAAGGAATTTGGGGGTAGGACAGGTTCATCTATAATCGGGGTCAAAGCAGGGCAGTGCAAGCAAAAAACCCAAGGAAGAAGTTGCTAAAAGCATTCAAGGAGCTAGGATCAGATGGAACGGCCGCGTCACTTAACCCATAGTATTCGAGCGCCGGCAAGGATCTTAAACAAAAAAAAAAGAAACAAGGTACAATAGGCGTGTGGGCCCAGGGAGGTTTTTGGTTGATAAACAGGTAGAACGCAGGAAAATGGCCGTCCGCTGGAGGAACATGATCTGGGAAGAGGGGGCCTCAGTAGGGGATGAAGGGCCCAAAATAGATCGCAAAAATTGGGAACCTGGAAGAAGGTTAGCGCCAGCAGCACCCGATCCTTCCAGACCTTGGAGAAATGGCGAAGAGTCATCGTTTCTTCGAGAGGCAGGAGAACAAAGAAGCCGAGAAGCTGGGGGAAAATTTCGAACGGGAGCTATGAACGAAGTTCCAAGGATCGGAAGGGTCCGTGGAATCATCGCAACCCTTTTTGGGAGGGAGGGGGAAGGAAAAGGGGGGGGCACTCACGAAACCCACAAGAAGGATCCTGGGGGGGAGGCAGCGAAAGGACAGTCTGGCAGGGAAAATAACTGTTCGCGGTAAACGTCATGAAATACGGGGGAGAAAAAAAGTTTTAAACTTAAAAGAAGAAAGGGGTCTATCTTGAAAGTGAATCTCTTCAAAAGAAGATGGGGGGACAAGGGACAACGCCTTTGCAGGTAAGCGGTGGGGGAGGACCATAGGACGAAACCGGTTCTAATGACCCGAGCGTCCGGGAATCTTGAACCGCCATAGAGGTGGCGCAGAAAGCTCTGAACCAAATCCTACGGGGAGCTAGAAAGGGCTCAACTGGGAAAAAGAGGGGACTTCGAAACGCACCCAGCTTGGAGGGGGGAGTGGGGCGATGTTAGAACGAAGGACCACTAAGGCAACTAGAACTTCTGTGGGGTGGTTCATAAGGCTCTTTACGAATTCTCCACAACAAGGAAGAAAACCCCCACAGAGCACCCTTGAAGGCCGATGTCCGTAGTAAAATGGGGTGGGGAAAAAAAAGGAGTGAAATAGATTCTTTTAAAGGAACCACAACACAAAGAGGGGACGAGAGAGATCCAGTAACCGATCTATGTGAAATTGGGCAAGAACTGGGCAAGATCCAAGAGAATCGGTTCAAAAGGGGGGGGTGGGAGGTGCTCTTCATTGGCAAAAAAGGAGTCAACAAGAGACCTAAGGGGGGAAACAAAAGGAAAATGGGGCCGGAATTCGAAAAAGGCAAAGCCAGCCCAACTGTGGTTAGAAAAAAGGAAGACGGATTTTTCAGTAGAGGACAGGGGAACGGGTCGGAAACCAAGAATGAGGTAAAAAAATGTTCTTCACAAAGATAACTGCCGGGGTCTCCTCAACGTCTCTCTCTTTTATACGAAAGCAGCTGGATGAGGGGGAACCTCGGTGTCAGCAGGTGACATAAGTTGGCAATCTCTTCCATACATATCGAACACTGTAAGGCATTGAAATGAGGTCAGCCTGCCTAAAAGACTAGGGCGCAATGAGAAAGGCTACCGAGAAAAGGAGTTGGGAAGGGGGGCCGGCCGGATTAGAAAACATCCCCTTAATCACTTGGGAAGGGAGGAACGATAACCGAAAAAGAACTAAGCGCAAAAAAAAGGGTGGGTGACGTTGGGAGGAATACAGAATTTGGCCTGTGACTGGAACTATCACCATCGAAACGTTTCAAGGAAATCGCTAGAAGAGGAGAAGAATCCCGGGAAATGGCGCACTTCATATAACCACGTAGGCGTGTGACTCGTTGGAGAGACCAAAGGCTTCGAATTGAAACTTTGACTCAAAATCAACAAGATGATGTCATCAAAAATTCCCTAGGAGATACCGGAAAAGGGGCCGGCGAGCCTTAGTCAACGTCGCCTCCGGGGGTCAGACCAAAACCTTCTGAAGGGGTGGCCAAAGTCAGAGGGGTGGGCGGGTTTTTTGGTGGGGTGTTGGGGGGGGGGGGGGGGGTGTGGGGCGGGGAGGGGGGGGTGAGTTGTGGGTGGTGGGGTGGGTGTGTGTGGGGGGTGTTGGGGGAGGATGGGGGGGGGGTGGCGGGGGGGTGAGGTTGGAGGGGGGGGGGGGGCGGGGGGTGGGAGGGGGTACCGGGGTCCCAATCCATGCGCTCCTCCGTCTAGGGAAGGGGAAGAAAACCGGGAATTGTCTCTACATTCAAAGAGACCCAGGGAAAGGACGCGACCGTCCTAATTACCAAAGGGCGGGGAAAATGTCTTTAAATCTACCACTAACAAAAAAAAAGGTTGAAAAAACGAAAAAGAAACGACTAACAATTGGGAGACTTGGGTTGAAGGAAAACGGAATGTGGCGGATACTCGCGCTCGGGGCGTCAATGAAACGTCTAGAGAACAAAGACTTGAAAATCCGGGGGCCTGTGAGAGGGAAAAGGTTCTAAAAGGGGCACTAATATAACGATGCACCAGACAACGGGGAAAGAACCGGCACCGAACGTCTACGATCCATAGGGCCTGGCGGAAGGAGGGATCTGTTACGACGAGTAATAGGAAGCCCGGATTTGGGGGACAGTAGGGTTTTAAGAAAAGGGAAATACCAAGGAGGAGGTGTAACCCGATTTCGAGGGGTAAGCAACGGTCCTCAAAAAAAAGGTTCAGCAATTCTGGCACCGCATACCGGACCCAGGGACGAGGGAAAAAAAAGGGCAGCAAAAGGCTGTCAAGAAGGAGTAACTCGTGGGAGTCTGCTAAGAAGGAAGAAAAATCCCAAACAAATTCCGCGCGAACGAGAAAAAAAAAAAAAAAAAAAAAAAAAAAAAGGGTTAAAAAAAAATTAAAAAAAAAAAAAAAAAAAAAAAAAAAAAAAACTTCAATAGGAGAATGGGAATGGAAGGAGAGCGAGCATGCTAGGCACCCTTTCGGTATGAATAAGTGATGAATGGAAACGAATGCGTGGACCAAATTAGCGACTCAAGGGGGAATCGTTGAAGAAAATAGTCCATAAACGTCGAAAAGAGTAACGCTGTAAAAAAAGGGGGGGAGTGGAGTTTCAAAAGGGCGAAGTGGAAGCAATGAGTCGACAGGAAAAGACAAAAAGCGGAATTAGGGCTGGTCAGGAACCAAAACATCAGGGCCGCCCAAGCACTCGAGCTCCAACAACAAGGGGAAGGGAAACCGCTTACGGGGGGAAAGACCAAGGGGAAACTATCGAGGAGGAACATAGGCGAGCTTTCTGAAAGCCGTAATTAAAACTTATATTTGAAAAGGGGCTCGGAAGAAAAAGTCAGTACCACAAGGGCCTCCTGTGAAGGAACTGAAAGACGAAAAGAAAAGTATGCTCCACCGAGGGTAAGGGGGGGAGGAAGCCGAGGAGTTGAAAGCGCGGAACGCATAGCGAGCAAGGAAAGAGCTAAGGAAAGCTGATGGATCTGTTAGATTCGAGTATTAAGGAAGAAAGATTGGGCCCGTCGACAACCGAGTATAGGAGAGTCCCAAAAGGCGGAGGCAAACGGGTCAGGGCCTGACATCCGCAAAAAAACCGAAATCCTCTACTGCGGGGCTTCCGAGCGTAGGAAAAAACTGAACCAGAGTCAAAAGGAATTGAAAAAATAAAAAGGTCGTGGAACGCGGGGATGGCCCGAAGAAGGGAGAGGGGAAAGTCAGGAGAAAAAGATCAATAGCATAGTTTGACTGTATCGCGAGCTCCACCAAAAAGACAAAGGAAACATGGGGGACACAATGAAAGACACAAGGAACGAAGAGGGACGATTGAATCGTGGATTTGCGCACATATCACTATTAAGAAATTGTGGGACCCGACAATAGAACCCTATCCGTTCCTCAAAATGACGGGGGTTTGAAAACCTAGAGAGATAAAAGTGGCCGCATAAAAAGAAAGAGGGAGAAATGACCAAATACAAGCTCGGTCACCAATGACTGGGCTCAAGGAGAGGGACAGGAGGGGGAGCGCGATTCTCGAATGTAAGGGGACCTGACCTAAAGATCCAGAAAACGAGAAGAACAAAC
>Ga0179593_1458579_pt1 | contig 31460 bp, 30 predicted proteins | sample CZODoug2_1_08_16_FD_185931 | JGI IMG/M metagenome (GOLD analysis project Ga0179593, IMG submission 185931) | Vadose zone soil fungal communities from Angelo Coast Range Reserve, California, USA - CZODoug2_1_08_16fungal (PacBio error correction) | ecosystem: Environmental > Terrestrial > Soil >...
TCCACGAAGGCGAGACGACGCGCACATCCCGACGCCTATCGCGCGGCAGGAGAACTCCTTGACGTGCCTTGCCCAAGGACCCCGCCTTTAAGACAGGCAAAAGCTAAAATCTAAGATACCAGGGTCAGAGCGCCGGTCAGGGGGGTGAGTCTACACCAAACTCCAGGGAGAAGGAATGCTACTGAGGCGGGGAATCCAGGTACAAAACAGGCAGGCGTCTGGCACACAGTGACGCCGTTACCCTGTCTGAGAAGCTCAACACAAACACCTAAATAGCCTAGAACAAGAAAGAAGTGGGTCAGGAGGTCATAAGCAACTATCTCGAACCGGAAGAGCAAAAAGGGAAGCGGAAGGTTGATGAAAAAACGAAACAAGGGTTGGCCATCAGTCACCGTCGAGAGGAAAAGGAAAGAGCGCCTCCCGCACACAGAAGGAAAAACTACAGCATACAAACAGAGTTTCTGAAAGAACCAAGACGAAGGGAAAAGAAAGGAAAGAGTCGGGACACGAACGAGCCTGGGGGGCGCATCAAGTTTTAAAAAGTCAAGCGTAAAGCGCTGGAAAAGGGCCCCGAAGGGTGATCTCGGCGGAATCCAATTTATCGCAAGAACAGTATCGTCAAGAGGAGTCGCAAATGTGCGAAACGGGACTCAATGAGTCAGACGGTCATTAAAAAGGCACTCCTGGAGGAAGACAACAAAAGAGGGGGAACGAAATACTCCAACCGAAACATGCCAACTCGTGAGGCGCGGGCCAAAAAAAGAAAAACTCAACTCCAAGCGAAGACGGCGATCCCAGCATCATTCAGGAAGGCTCCAGAGCCCCGATGTAGGGCAGCCAAACTACGTAAACATGAGCTCTTTGAAGGGAGGACGGTTTTCGACAAAGGACCTAACAGTAAAGCCCGACCATCTGGGACCGAAACGCCAACCACCGAGAGAACCTTGACATAGGAAAAACTCTAATGTAAAACTGAGCAATGATCGGGTCAACGAGCACACATCTAGGACTAGTCCCCAGAGACATTATTTCTCCGCGCACTCAAGCAGGAGCGCATCAAATAAAATGACAGGGCAAACTACTCCACTTTACGTTTGTTGAAAAAACAACTTTAACAGGTCTAGATTTTGGTTTCACAAACTCATTACCTGATCCAAACTAAGGGAAAATGGGCTGCCTTTTCCGGCGCACTTACCCGGTTGGTAGGATCGCCGGCTCTGATAGCGTTTTTGGGGCGTTCTTAACAAGAGTGAGAACCGGCGACTTCATGAACCATTCGGAGCCCGGATAGTAGTCATTTAATCACGCACGGAGATAGAGCTTTTCGGGGTTGTGGCATTTCGATGCAAGGAAAGAGAGCCCGCCAGGCTTGACTTGTGAGGAACTTTGAGTAATCTGATCACTCTCAGGTTCAAAACAGCATCCACCGTATCGTATAACCTAAAGGTGTAAAAAAAAGTCGACCGGAGGGTCTCGAATCACTCGGACCGTCCTGGAACTCCCGCATCGCTTTGGAAAGCGAGTTGGGTAAAATTTTTGAGACGAGTTGTGTCCTAGACGACGTCGAGCGATCAACTCGGAACCAAAAAGGACCCCGTTTAAAAATCCAGAGCATGAAAGGAAACAAAAAACACTGCGGGTCCATCGGCCTTTATAAAAGCGGCGAAGGAGGTGTAAACCACGAAAACCGCCTACACGAAATCGGCAAAAACAAAACAAGAGGTGCGTCTCGACCGTAGCGGCCGGGGGGGGGAACCCTTAGAACGGAGAGGTAAAACAGGTTGGAATGTTTGGCGGCGGGGTGGACAGAAGTAATAGGTACTTAAAGGCCAAGGGGGGGGGGAAAAGGCGGGGAAAGGGAGGGATAACAAAAAAAACGTAACAAAGTGAAGCTTTCCGCGCTGAGTGACCGGGAAATGAGGTAGCGAACCTCTACACGGAGATCGACCGGCCGACTCCTGGCTCGCGGAAGAAGAAAACAGCAAAAAGCAAAAAAGAGCAGACAATGGTCGAAACACCCGTATTACAGTACTGGGGAAGCGCGGGGAGGCCTCCGATTTTATCTGCAAATGAGCGACGAGATTTGGCGGTGGGGAGTCTGCGCGAAGCCGATCCAATGCGATTTGAAATGAGGGCAAATCGGTCGCAAGATCCCTAGACGGCCAGATTCGGCCACCGTCTAGAAACGACGCCTCGGAAGCGCGAAGGTAAAGGTAAGACTAACACGCCAGGCCCATATGGAAGTGACGAGGCCGACGTGAAAAAAAGGTCGGTACAAAGCGTGGCATGCAAGGGTATGCGGACGCGCGCGTGAGAAAAACGCGAGCCAGAAGATTCGACTGATTTTTCCAAGTTCACGCAAATAGGCAAGGATTCGAATGACCGCGGGAATACTCCGCATACAGGGAAGCGGCGGGAAGGAGGGAGAAAACACGTCGGAGGCTTTCGTCGAAGCATGATAAGAAGAGCGAGCCATGGAGGGAAAACCTGACCGCAAAAGGAAAGGAAAAAGGCAAGACCTCCATACATAATGTTTAGTAACAGGCTACAACAACGTCACAAAAACCACATCACGTGCGAAGATAGGCCAGCCCTGGCAGAAGAGCAAGGGGGGGGCTAAGGAGAAGGGCTGTAGGAACGTTAAGCGGTTTCGGGACGGCAAGCAGGCAAGACAGACACATCAATGCATTAGGGCGCAATAAAAGACGAAGAGAGGAAGTTGGTGCGAGGCCTAGGTCGGAAAGCCGCAAACCCCTATTCTCCCGGCGGGCTCGTGGCCAGGGTGGTATCAAGCCAAGCGAGAAAACCTCGCGGCCTCGAAGTCTATCTAGGGGGGGACGAGAACGAGAACTGAACTTTCGAGACACGGAAACCAAAAGGAGGCCCGAATCTCGACCAATCTCGATGCGCTTTGAAACAACCTCGGAATGTAGGAAAGAGGCCAGGTCCGGGAGAAAAGGACACGCTCTAAAGGCATTACAGTGTGTTGTCTGTACCTGAATCTAGCGAAACAGGCAGAATGGAGAATTAAATCGTACCTAGGTCTGGAGACAACTCTCACAGCCTTTGGCGACGTGGTTGGAGACTCCGGGAATCTCCTTTTATAGAGAAAGAGTAAGATCGCGACTCCAAAAGGACCGTGGGCGACTCTCTGTAGGGGAACGGAGTGGCTGCGAAACATCGAATGCGCGACTGCAGGCGGGAAGCACATACCGTTAAATTCGATTCAGCTGAAAAGAAAACGTGGAAGAGGGGCAAGAAGAAGGCGGCGTACAAGGTCGTTGCCTGGGTGAGCTTTTTGGGGTGAGAGAAAGATAGGGAACAGGAGATCAACCAAGCTTCAGAGGGAAAAAAAAGAAGCTTCGGAGGAGAACTCTCCATCAACAACAAAAAAACAACTTGGATCGTAAAAGAGGGTGGGGGTATCCGGCCCCTTGGAGCCGATACGGCCGAGTGCATACGGAGGCGGCCAAAAACAATAAGATTTATACACAACATTCCTCAGAAAAGGTACCGACCTGACCTACTCAGTATCTTCTAAGCCACGTCGGGGTTTCATCTGCTGGGTCATGAACGAACGCGTTTATTCAGCTTCATCGTAGAGCGACAGGGTGCTATTTTACCTCGCTCCAGCGGCGGGGGTCCTCACTCAGAACTACGTGAAGTTGTACCCTCAAGGTGCTCATGGCCGGGCTCGAGGTCGAAAGCAATCGGTCGATGACTCAGACTTGCGAGTCATCAGGACGTCGACAACACCAAGCAGCCCGGCGTCAGTTGGGCGTGTGAACATACCGAAATAAGATCATGTACCGACGAAGGAGCTCAGGCGGTAACAAAAAACGCTGCTCTCCCGATGAAGAGGGGGACGGCACACATGGGGTACGCACGGTACAGTGGTACGCTGTCAAATCTCTCTGGTGTCTGCACCAAGCGGGCCCTCGGTCCGTAGGCCCAGCGAAGCTTTCGGATCTACAGGACGCTCGACAGAAAAAAATAAAGGTGTAGGCTCGGCGTAGGCACTAAAGGCATCTCGGCAGGGCGGCGACTCCGTTGAGAGCGCTGTCAAAAGAAAGGCTCAACCACGGCTCGTCGTCAAAGTGGGGCCGGAAAGCACAGGAGGCCGGCTGGGGGGGTCTGTCAGAACAAAGCGCGGCCGTCGAAAAAACAAAAAATCCACTGACCTAATAGACAGGCGAGCTAAGCCCCGGATGACTGCCATGGCAGAAACGCTTCGGAGGGAAGGGTGAGTGGTTGGGGCGCCGCGGGCGCAAATAAAAGAGAGTATCGTGAGCACGTCGGCAGGGGGAAGTCGTGTGAGCAGGGCCAGCGGATGGGGGGAAACAAATGATTTCCTAAATCCGTACAAGTGGGCATGCCGAAAGGGATCGGGGAAAAGAAGCCTTGTTGCCGGAGGAATTCCAGAAAAACAAAAAGAAGAAGGTCATTCAGCGCGCGCGCAAAGAAAAAATTCACGCTCTACGAAAGATTGCCTATGAGCCGGATACAAGGAATCGTGAACGCTACATTCATGAAACGTGTAGCCACTCGGGAGTTCAACTGAGCATCTCAAATTAAACCCTCTTAATGGGCGGCAGGAGCCTGCCCCAAAAGTCGCCTCTTACGACGTCTATCTGCGCCCCGGTAAAACCGGAGGCTGCTAGTCGAATACTCCATATCGCTTGTCAAACGGAGCAAAATTCCGGCGTGACTCTCGAGGACAAAAGTAAAAAAAAAACACCAAACGCCCTAAGACCATCTCTCGCATAACGCCGCAAACATCGGCAGTTTAGGGCTCGCTCCGTGACACATCACGTCATCAAGAAAGAAAACTCGCAATCCATGTCGGTCCGCTGATGTCTTCTTGGAGACCGGGGCGCTCGCACGGATGCAAGGTCGCCGGGCCTGATGTGCCGCTTTACTCGATGGTGAGAGTCAGCGCTGCGCTGTCCACTTTAGGAGAAGGCGGTGGCGAGCGTCAGCAAACCAGACGGAAGGCCGCCTTAGAATCTCTGAGGGACAATCCAAACGTGGCAAGGAAACCGGACGCGTCCACCTCAGTCATCGAAAAGAAAGTCCGAAGGGGGTTTTTGGAAAAGAGGAACTTTGTCAAGCATCTTGGGACAATGGCCGGAGCCGTGTAAGAAGCTCGGAAATGGAAGAAGTGGGCGTTCGGGACGACGCGTTCACAGGCGCGAAGGAAGATGGGCCAGCATCTTTCACGAGGGACGAGCAATGAAGAGGAGGCCCAGACATCAAAGGTATTAAAAGGGTCCAAAACACAGAAGGCGGAGTTCCCCAGGACAGGAAGCTGCTGAACAAGAACCGAGCTGGAAGGGGACGGCCAAAGAGGTACTGTTGTGTGAACAACCAGGGAGGGGGGGGACGGAAGCCGGGATCTGAAAGATATGTCAACGTCAACTCACGGGCAGGGGGTGGCAGCCATGCACCACCACGCAAAAAGCTGGTCAATGGAGGGAAAACAAACTGACGCCAGAGGACGGCTACAAAAAAATTGTTCATGAAGCGCCGGGAGGCAAGACTCATGTGCAGACGAAAAAAACAGAATGAACAAAGTCAGCTCTTACAAATGGAAGTCCGGCGACGGGGAACCGAATGTGGAGTTAAACAGGGAGCTACACTCACCGGGGAACGCCACCAGGCGCAACACGAGGTGAGTGACAACCCATTAGCGGGGTCGTGGGGCTACGTCGTCAGTGAGGGAAAAAAAAACGCAAGCGAAAAGGACGCTTGGCGCGGCGAACGCTCAAGGAGCGGAAGGACGGCTTTGGGAACGGGGCTAGGGGAAAACAGAGTGGTTGCGCACAGAGAGTGTGTGATCGGCAACGAAAGAAGGCCCGTGACGAGCGGTGGTGGCGTTCTTTCGGAGTGCCGCAGAGTCGGGGTTGAACGTTCTGAGCAAGATACGCCAACAGAGGGGGGGGCGTCCAGCGAAGGTGCTGACCATAGAAGCGGGTGACTGGGAGCCTGAAACGAAAGGCGAGGGACGCTTAAAGCGCGGGGGATTGCGTGTTGAACCCGGAAAGCCGCGCCGCGCAATGGTCGTGATCAGCGGCACCTTCTGGTTGTTCAGAGGTAAACGACACAGGGCGGCGATGGGGGAAAAGCTCGTCCAAGGGGGAACACCTGAACGCCTTAGGAGATCACTTCCCGAAAGAAACACGGATGAATCGCGACGAAACGCATCCCGTGCATCGACGCTGGAACGAGCAACACGGTTGCGAATATCTGGGGGCTCTCAAGCGGGAACTGGGTCCCGGCGATGGGCCTTACCAGATTGTATTCGTCAAAGAAGTGAAAAGAGGTCGCGGAGCGCAGGAGGCTATCCAGATCGGAAGGCTAACTCTTCCCAAAGCGGCTCGACCAAAAGACCTTTAAGGAGATCAGTAGAAAACGAGCGTAGATAAAGCCAAGGGATCACCTCATCTGGGGATAGGCTACTAGTTGGTGGTGGCGACGGAAACCATTTCACGGAAGGGCCTTTTCACCGTCGAGTACTCTGCTGGACCGGGTGTCAAAGCCCCTGCCGCAGGAGACGCCGGTTGGTCGACATCACACCGGCGGAGGCGTGAGATTGCGGCAGGATCATGACGCCGCGGAGGGTCCTTCTGGGAAAGAGTCCGCTGTGAAAGCACGTCAGGAGCCGGCGAAGGCGACTCGGCGGCAGAAGGGAGCGAAGGAGGGCGGTATTTCCAGTCCCGGAACAAAAGTCGCGATGGTAAGAGCAACAACAGGAGGGAAGGGAAGGAAGAAGAATCCATCGAAAAAGTGGAAGGCGAGGAAGTGCAGATATTGACAAAACGACTCGGGGAAGGGCGAAACTCGGGAGAATCCGACCGCTATGAGGGCTGTCTCCTCAAGGCTGTTCGGGGGCCGAAAAAAGCGAAAGCGCCAATTCCCATCACCGCGGCTCGCACCTCAACTAAGTCATCTCAGTAAGTCGTGACCAAAACGAAAGGTAGCCAAATCGGAGTGCGTGCCGAAATTTACAAAACACTTCAGCACTCGGAGGGTTAACACATTGACTCCTTACCGTGGCTGAGCACGGAGAAAGAAAAAAAACCCACATCGTAAGCCGAAATCCGCAGGACGTTGAGCTATCGGCATAAAACAACCGCCCGCCGAGGAAGAGAAACCAGTTTGGAGCGGGAAGGGAAGGAGCAGCTAAAAAGGTGGGTAGCTAAAGGCGGAGAGACAAAAAATAGCCGCCAAGACGAAAAAGAAGGTTCAGCGGCAAACAAAACCCGTTTGCGGGGACAGGGCCCACCGACCAGAAGAAAAAGCCGCGACACAAAGGAGGCGCCGAAGGCTCAGGAAAGGCAAAACTAAGTCGATGAACGGAATGGGGAGAGGAGAACAGCGCAGAAAGAGCAACTGAAGGACCCCCGGGCTGCTGGCCCTGGAAGGAAACAAGTCTCTCCAGGGGGAAAGTAGCCGTAGAACAGAGCCGCCGTGGGGGGGGAAAAGAACAGCAGAGGGGGAAACGAAAACTACGATTCGGCATTCTGAAAGCCTGAAAACAAAAAAAAAACGCAAACAGGCGATGACGGAGCAATCGCAACTTCCACGCCAGAGCCCGAGGGTGAGCTCGCAGCCCTACCAGCTGCTAGTGGCAAAAAACGGACCGCTGGGACTCGAAGAGCCTAAAAGTAAACGCGAAAGAGGAATCCATCAAAGAACCAAAGCAACGCGGGCAAAACGAGTTTTCGCCAAAAAGCAAAAGAAACGATCAGATGAGCAAACACTCTGTGCTGAGACCCCAGAAGCGGAGCCGCATCAATAGACAACGTAAGACTCTCCACGCAGGAACCTCGCGATTGCAAAGAAAGACAAATGAACCGGAAGAACGAAGCCAAAGAAGAAATTTGACCGGGATGTAAGTGAATAAGCGTTGAGCTAAAAAAAATACCTGTGTCTCGGAGGAGGTCTAGAGTAAAACCCCATTTCGCCTGGCGGCAGGAAGACCCATTTGGCCGCTTAAATCAGCCCTGCGAGGTCCGTTGGGTCTTGCGTTAACATTAAGAATGGACGTCCCGGCTAACTAGAAACCGGAATCCCGGATCGTGGGCGTCAAATCACCCCAGGCAAAAACTTTTTTAGGGGTTGGGAAAAAACCGAAAACCGCGAACGAGGACGTGGAAAGAAAAGGATCTGGACAGCAGCACACCGTATGACTACAAAGGAAAAGGTGGAAACAACCGTCGACCAGCTTGGGCGGATCAGCTCGCGGGGGGGAGTGCGCAAAAAAAAAGTCAAGGGGTGAGAAGCAGCTGTGGTACATTGTGGCGCTGGGGGGGGGGAAGGCTGGGCATACGAAAAAAGCATCCATCTCGCAACAGCGGACTTCCAGGAACGAGAAGCAGCCATGAACTGTCAAACACCGAGGCCATCGAACGGTTATCACAATCGGTCAGGCGGGAAAAGGGCAACAAAACAACGAAAGAGAGAAACAAGAATCTTCCACAAAGGACGACGGCAAGTAAGTAGGACGGGTCTCTGCAGGATCAGGATTCCCGAACAAGTGGAATTTGGCGATGGTGAATCGTATAGTATACAGAAGGGGTGATTCCTCTAATCTAAAACAACATCTCGTAACGTTTGAGAGCAGGCGCCTTATCCCACCATCTAGTAAGCGGGAAAAACATAGGAGGGAGACCTCTACTAAATTTTCGCGAGACCGGTAGAAATCATCATTCAATCCAGACGTGAAGGAGGGCGCTAGGGTCAAAGGAACGTTTATGAAGTGCTTTTTAAGGCTCTTAGGGAAGAAAGAAGACTGTTTCTTCGTAAAGCCGTAGCAAGAGAAGGGTCCCTTGATTTCACAGGCGAAGTATCCTAAAAGAACGCCTTTTTCTAGGGGTTGCAAAAAATATGGGAAGTCTTCGCCGAATCAAAAAGCGAGAAAGAGAAACCTTCTTCTACCGAAACGAACCAACTAAAGAGGCGCAATTTGCGGGGTTAAAAGCCATTAAAAAATGGGAAGGGAAGACGCGCCTTAAAGACAGACGGGGCTTACCAAGTGTCAAGCATTTAATGCTTCATTAACAGAACAAGGGGCATGAGCCGCAGGGAAGCCCTACGTATGTAGAGTTGCAGGGGGGCGCGCGAGACGGAAGGCTTAGAGAGTTGGGACGGCGATCAGCAACAAAGGGACCGGAAAAAAAGCCTGTCAGGCAAGCGCAAAGAACGGCGCTGCAAATCATTGGGACGAAAAAAAGCGCGCGTAAAGCGGGGAAACAGACATCCAGAAAACGGGGAAGAAACCTCCATACAGAAGGGGACCCGCGAAGCGCAAAACAGAGCATAAGGCAAGGAAAGAGACCGCCGGGCTTCTAGCCGGGGGAAATAGTATAGGCTAGTATTTACCTGAGCACAAAGAAAAAAATGGGACGGCGGAATCAAAACAGTACAGACAACAGAAAGCCTCTTCTTGACCCGGGTCAAGTACTGAGGCCGAAGGGGGTGCGAGGGGAAGTAAAGGCGAAAAAAACCCGAGTCCCATCCCTATCTGGCCGGTTTAAAGACGGAATCGCATTGCCGGGGGGGTCGGGAACTGGAAGGTTAAGGGAGAGTGACGGCCGATCCAACGAAAGAATTGACGGATGAATCGACGTAAAAGAAAAGAGGACCACGGATCCCTCTCTTTCGCAAGGGGTACTGCCGAAAACGCAAATCCAAGGAAGTGGCCGGGCAAGAGGTCAAACACTTCATCTACGAGCGAAAAAAAAAAAAAAGAGCATTAAATTCCAAGTAAATAGTCCTTCAAAAAGAGACGAAAACACGAAAAGGACCGGCGGAAGTTGAGGGTGGGGGATGCGTACGGGAGACTGCCGTTAGAAAACGAAAATCGGATCAAGCGGAGAATAAGCAGGGACAAATGACAGCAGGAAACGGTCAGGGTAAGCAAGGGGCTGGAGGACCCTAAGAGGGCTAGCTAAGCTGGAATGAGAAGAAAAAGAACACTCTGAGTGAGGAGGGACAGTAGATGAACAAAGACAAATCCGTGTGACACGAATCCCGCTAGGTACAGGACTAGGGGAGGCGAGGGGGGGGGTGTTGAGAAGTCAGGAGGGAAAGAAGAGCAGAGAAACCGATGGAGGCATAGTCACGGGGACTTATCAACAATCTCCATAAAGAGAGGGGGAAATTATATGTTGCTGACGCAGTGGGATCCAAGACAGGAAGGAGGTTGGAAAAAGGAGAGGAGTCACCAAATAAGCCTTGCAACTACAACAACACTAGCAATCCAAGGGCCGGTACCTGGACCAGAAGCAGGGGGGAGCAGGGAAAAACAGGTCTGATCCGAGGGGTGAACTACGATGTTGGATTCATATGAATCGATCTCATGCTAGGTCTAAGGTACAGAAACTCCTTATGGACATATTTCCCCTTAGGAGAGTACGCAAGGAAATAACTAGAGGGAAAACGAGATCAACGGCGATTCGGCCGGAAGCGAAAAACCACTTAAAAAAATGCGTCAGGTTCTTGGGTGAAATAAACAGAAGGACAAAGGGAACTGACCAGTTCATCTCTAGGAAGGGTAGAACTCAGTTCGAGGGGACATTGTTGCGTCCTTTTACAGGAACTGACAGGAAACGTAAAAAGCAGGTTCGTACCAGAAATAAAAGAATCTGCATTGTAAGGTAAACCGCGGGAACGCCGTGTCGACAGAGACGTCGGGATCTAGACTAAGGGGGGAGCTCTAATCGCTGAAGCCAAAGTTTACCGATTCAAAGGCGGAAACCGGAGGATCGCAAACGGAGACTAGGTGGTCGGCTGACGACGAGGTCAAGCAGAAACACGGCACCCGTCGTATCGGGAAAAAAAAGGGTCAAGGAGCATCTCGTCCGGATGTTTATGTCTCCTAGGACCTGGAGGTCCGAGAACACAAGAGGGATAACTTCTCATACAGCCCTAAAGGAAAAGAAGTCAAAGCAAGGGCTGACTTCGGAACCGAAGTGGTGGCCAGAAAGCTCTCAAAGGGTAGAGTATGGATGGAGTGAGAATGCCTTAACGGCTGGAGGCTGGGGGCAACGAAAAACGGATGGGGGCAGAACTGCGGGGGGGTGGACTAAAGGAAATTACTCCGGGCTTTCGCTGAGTAAGGTTCGAAAGAGCAGTTGTAGTCTGGAGGATCAGGAAGACATGCAAGCTAATCCATTCGGGGGACATCTCGAGAAACACCCAAAGGGAAATTAAATCGGGATAGAGAAGTCACGCCGACGGCGTTCCTCATAATAAGGGAAAAAAAAATTACACTCGGGTCCTCGGGATAGTTAGAACCTGATACTGCAAAAGTGGACTAGTTAGATGCCCGAAAAAAAAATAAGCGGGAGGAAGATCAGGGACTTCTCCGCAGGTTTCAGAAGGGCAGGCTGCGAGTGCTCTGGAAAGCGGCCAGCTATTTCACCGAAGACGTCGGAGGGACTCCAGCACTCGCTCAAGAAACCGAAAGAACGGAGGCGAGCTCGCTGAAAAGGAGAACAAGCCGGTTTTCGGATAAGCTCAGTATCCCCAGAACTCATCAAAATTTATCAGGGCGACCAGAATGTGGCGGGGGAGGCGGCCGGGATGCCGGAGAAACGGCGCGCGACACGGTTCTGGTTTTCAGCAGACGCGGGGGGGGGCAGAGAAGAAGGGGTGAAAGGACTCCGCCAAGGAGCAGGGGCACACAGGTCGCGACGGTGCTTTGGGGCGAAGAAAGACTCCAAACTGGACAGGACCGCAAAGTTCGTCGATTGCCCAAGGGAATCCAAAACTGAAACAGAAAAACCGGGTACTCTGGCTAGAAACGCAAGGGACAGCGAAGCTTCCCGAAAGTCTGGTGTGGGGACATGGTATCTCAAGTTCACTTTGAAAATAGACCAGGGAGCGAGGGTGAAAAAGGACAGAAGGGCGTGTTAGTGACGGGTCCCGACCCGGGAGGAAAAAGTAGTTTTAACTCTTGGGCAATCCGCTGGCGCGGCCTGTGTGAGACAGTCGAGAACGAGGGCACACCAGAAAAAAGGACGGTCTTGAAACCTTCCCACACGATGAATTGGAAAAAAGGGAAAGCCACGGGATGAAAAATTCCTCCGCTGAGACGCGGGGCCAATCTGGTCAGGTGGTTTCCAGGAGGGGATCGCAGAAGGAAAAGCGAAATGAGATTTGGGTACAAAGGAAGAGAAGGAGGGGCACAGGAAGGCACACCAAAGACGCTCAGACATGAGGTAACAGTGAAGAAACGATCCAACCAAAAAAGGGATCGCAGAGTGTTGAAGGAAAAGGCGCCGGTCGGCACCATTCTGTCAGGACTAAACACCGGAATAGTAAAGGTCAAAAGCAGGACAACTGTGGGAGAAGGAACCGGTCAAAAAGGAGAAATTTGGGGGTGCTGGGACCGAGCGAAAAGGAATGGCAGTTCCTGACCAACAGAGAGCGCCGTAAACGGCGAAGTGGAGAAGAAAAGAAAAGGTACATGGAAGGGGGGGGGGGACTTAAGGTCGGACAGCGTGTGGAGAGGCGACGAGGGGAGGAAGCAGGACGGAGGAAAAGGGAGCTCGGGAAAAAGGGCAGGCCTATTCAGCGGGAGCGGGCAAAAGCGGTGTGGGGAGAACAATGCGGAGGTGGTTACTCGGGGAGAACAATCCTCGCCAAGTTGCTCGATGGGGGCGTCTTCGGCGGGCTCGGGTCATGGAGGGAAGGGAGCGCAGGAGTCGCAAACGGGGGAACGGAACTATCTCTTAGAGGGGGCTGCAGGAGACACCAGGCGGCAGGGCCTAAGATGATTTCTATGCTACGGAAAAGCTGTGGGGGGGGGGGGGGGGCGTTGGGGGCTTTTTTCCAGGCGGCATCCAGACGAAAGCAGGGGGGAAATTGGGGGAGCATTCCACTAAGGGCTGGTTTGGATGGGACCCACGGAGGAGGGCAAATCTGCGGAAGAAGACGCAAAGGGTCTCCGCCGGCGACTGTGATTCAGGCGGGAAAGGGCCCGATACGCGGCGAGGAAAAAAGAAGGGCCATCCCTCTTACAGAGAGAAAACGGGACTTCTCCTAAGGGAGGCTCGCAGGGCACGCGTGGCAAATTCAGGGGGGTCACCGGAGGACTTCCGGGACCGCACCCGAGGGGTTCTCGTGGACTGAAGGGGGAAATGCGGTGCGGAGGGGGTAGGGAGAGTGTGTCTCTTAACTCTCTCCAGGCGCCCTAGGCCAACCGGGGCGAAGAACAACCAAACAACAACAAACACAAAACCCCAACAACAACACCCCAACCCCCCAAACCAAAACAAACACACCCCCCCAAAACACCAAAAAACCAAAAACCCAGAAAACACCGCCAAAACCCACCCCCACCCCCCAACCCACGAAGGGGAAAAACCCACCCCGCACCCCCCACCCACCCCCCCCAGACCCAACCAAACCTCCCCCCCAGGCCCAAACCCCCAACACCCCCCCCCCCAAAAACCCCACACCCCACCCCCAGCACAAGCAAACACACCAAGCCCAAAAGTCTTTCGAAACCAGCTGGGAGAAGCGCGGGAAGCGAAGGCAAAAGGGGGACATCGAGAAGACACAAGTCCTTATCGATAAGAGTTGTTTTGTTGTCTCTTTTATACACCAGTCACTGGAGGAAAGGTTTCAACAGAGGCGAACGGAGGTCCGTGTACCTTTTCTGCAAGAAGACGCCTACGGGGCTAAAGGCTAACTTTTTCTATCACCTGAAAGGTAGCTCTGACGGACGTCGACTCGCTCAAAAGACGGGGGAATAGGGGGGGAGGTCTCGGGGGGGAGGGGGGGGAGCAAGTCGCTGGCAGACGCGAGAGCTCGGAGGGCGGATGGAGGTTCGAGAGCCGTCTGGGCGGTGCTTGCCCGCCAGGCGGCGCAGACCAAGAAAAAAAAATAGGGATCTCAGAGCAAAACAAACAAAACGGGAAAGGGAAGATAAAGGAGAATCCTGCGTCTACCAGGGGGAAGGGGAAGGAAGAGGAAGGCGAGCAAAAGGGCACCTCAGGAAGGTGCTAGGGGGCCGCCAGAAAGGGGCTAGGCGGCGGCGAAGTCTTAGGGCCGCAAAAAGAACAGAGGTGACCAGCAAAAAAAATCGTCTATCCAGAGAAAAGAAAGAGAAACGCCGAATTTAGGGGAGGAGAACAACCTGCAATGGCGTGACAGAGGATGGCCGGCTTCGGTTGGCGAAAGGAAAACAGGCAAAATCTTCTGGAAGGTGAAACACAGGAAATGTGTGAAAGAAACATAACAAAACCAACCAATCTAGAAAACGAGCATGACGGGTTATCAGAGAGGGCAGCCGGGAGGCGGCTCCATCGCTTGGCAATTTGAAGGGAGGTCCTGGGAGGTAATACCCTTGGGGTAAGTGGACTCAAGGAGGAGGAAAGAGCAAGCAGAGCAGCTACAAGACGCAAATCAGGGGTCGCGAGCTAAAACAATCGGTGGAGGGCACATGCCCAGGTCCGGAAAAAGCAGAACGAGTCTCTATCAGACCGCTACGGCCGAAGTGGTTTTCTGATCAGGCATAGCGAGGGAGGAAAAATGGTGGGCCCTTTATTGGCGCGGATCGCCGAACAGTATCGGGGCCCCGATGTCTTACGCTCTCCCATCGTCAGACCAATCAGCTCCTGGGGAAGACAGCAGGGTAACCATTCGCGGAACCGGGAGGGAAAAGGAACAACCAGAAGTGACTCACAGCCCATTACACAATTGCAGTCGGCTGGGAACCCTGTCACAACACGCAACGACCAGCGCAGGATAAGTGTTCCCAATCACATGTAGAAGGGCGACCGAAGAAGAAGGTGTATAGAGAAAGCAGAGGGAAAACTCGTGACTGAAGGGTGGTTAGACCTAAAAATAGAAAAAAAGGGAACTTTTAGCTCACTAACAAAGGATCCCTCCAATAATACGCAGACCCCACCTGCTGACTCAAATATATTTACATACCCAACTGAGGGAAGGGAGGACCAAAAAAATCTGGTAACAGGGGGTCCCCGGAGAAAGGAAGAAGCCCATAAAATCTTATAGGGCAGGAGCCACGCATCGGCCGGCGGGCACTGCAAGAAACTAAAAGAAGCTTAAAAAAATGAGCGCACAGAAGAAAGCTGGAATAGGGAAAATGGATTTTACGACATGCGGAGCAGCCCTGGTTGGGCGGCAACTGCACATTAGTTGAGAAATCAGACCAAAGGTCTCGGGGGGACGGCTCCGTACTTACCCCTTTGGAAGCGGAGGAAACGGGGAAGTCTTATTAAAGGTGGGTCGTGCTTGATGGAATCAGGAAGACAACACCTCCTGAGGCCGTCTGCAAATTGGGAGGCAAGGAAATAAACCCTAGATGAAGCATGGGTTGGGATTGTTTAATGGAAGGCGCCCGCCCAGTCGGATGCAGTGAAAACTAAATCGGAAAGCCCCTGAGCGCTCAAAGACATGGGAAAAAAATCGGGGGGAACCATCAAGAAAAAATAAGACGAGGGAGAAGGGCTCATGCAGCGGAGGTAATTGGGGCGCAGCACTCCGGTGTAGGGGGGGCAGGGTGTTGGGGAATGAGGTCGCGTCCGGAGAAAAGTGCCTAAGAAAAAGGGAGCGCGACCCAAGAGGATGGAAAAGAAGGCCCCATCGAAGGAAAGGGGGCAGGGAAAAAGATACGATCACATAAGAGGTTATGCCTAACTGAAGGGGGAAGCCACGAAAAAGGAGGCTAAAAACATAAGATCACACCAAAAAGGAGGGACTATTCTCTGAAGTCGAGGGGGGACGCGAACGTCAAGCCCTTTAAACAGCCAATTTGGGGGTCGGGCGTGGAAAATCAGACGAGAATTATGAGGCCAGGGACAGAGGGTGGCGTACTAGGAGAAAAAGGAAAAGGTTCTCAAACGGTTCAGCGGCAGACATTGTCCCTTCACCAGAGAGGTCAGCAAGGGATGCCCACTGAAAACTTAGCCGACCGCCGAAGCCTTGAGAGCAAGGGGAGGGAGCCAAGCATTCAGGCAGCCGCGCCGAACATGGATTGTCGCTATTCCCACTGTTGTGAATGGGAGCTGGGAGGAGTAGAAGAACAAGAATGGTTACTGGGAGTGCGAGGCAGAGTTTTTGGATCCTTTCTATGGATAACGAACGCTAAAAACGTTTTCTGGGGGGAAAAAGATATGTATACTACCAGCGAAGAGAACCTAGCAATCACGGTAGGCCCTGAGAGTCTGACAGAACGCCCTGATAAGCGGCTAGGGGGGCGGGAAATGTAGTACACCTCAAGGAATAAAAAACTGTTAAAGAGTAAAGCCCAGGTGAAAGTAGAGGTACTTTTCATTCCCAAGGGTAACATGAATGGATTAGCGGGGGTAAATATTGTCCAGTCGCATCCCGGGACTAAACCAGGGTGTTAAGCTATCGGGGGAAAAGGGGGAAAATTCAAGTATTCGCTTGGACTGCGGAGATGGACCGCAGGAAGAGGCAGTTCGATCCGGGTACTCAGGGAAAACTCGTACCGCGGCAAAAATAATGTTAGGCAAAACCAAGCCGTCTGACAGCGTCCGGCCAATCCTACTGCCGGAGACACGACACTAAATACATCTTGGAGGTAACACTCAATGACGTGAAGGGAAAAACCAGAAGACAAAACGGCGACTAGCGTCAAATTCCTTGGCCAGTTTTCCTATAGAGTCAGAAGAGGGACGGGCTCAAAAAAAAAAACATCAGCGGTGGGTTGTAAAAACATCGAAGTTCTTCATTTACAGAAAATCACAAACAACAGCCCGTCCTGTGGATCTTACAATGCAGGAAAAGGTGTGGGCGCTTGTAGTCTGCGAAGCCGCAGACTATCGAGTCCTCTAATGGAAGGTGGAACGCAACTCCAGGACATGTCCGCGACACCGGCAGAGGGCATCGATTTCAAAACGAGATATTAGAGAACGAACTACTTCGCGGGAAGTCGCTTACAAGCTTCCAAACGACAAGAAAAGCTCTAGGAAACTTTAAGGCAAGGAAAAGGAGGTAGGTAACCCAAGATGTGCACCGGGAAAGATAAGGAACGCAATTCATCGGAAAAGCGTTCGGCCAGTGACGAGAGCGTTCAACATGCGAAAGGTACAAAAGGATCAGTGCCAGTCCTTGGGTCTGTCAAACGCCCTAACCTTGGAGACGTGGAGGGGGTAGAAAAAAAGGTAGCAGCCGGTCCTGTTGAACTCAGAATAGAAAAATAAGTTCCGCCGGGTGGAAGAATGGGCAGCACGAGTAAGAAGCTGGAGGGAAAAAGCCGTGATCGCGCTGTCGATCATGCCGGCAGCCAAAAGAGTCAGATCAGAATGAAAGACGAAAACAATAAGTGAGATACACGTAGCCTTAGAGGCATGTCGAAAGTTGAGCGGCTAGTTGGGGGGTATAGCCTGCTAATAGGACGGGGAAGCGGGAAAAAAAGCAAATCCGCGGCATAGGGAGAAAGGCCAAAGCAAAAGAGCTAAAAAAAGAAACACGGAGGAGGGGGAGACAAGGAGAGAAGGGGGGCACCTCAAAATCCCGCCGCAGGGCGTGTTGAGATCCGCTGACCAAAAAAGACAGGGGCCTTCTACCAAAGACCGAAAGCCAAGGACACATGTCAGAAGGATGGCGGGCTCTACAAACGGTGTACAAGCTGGAATCGAAAACTCGGGGGATATGGGGCGGTCAATCTGATCTACAAAGGACAGAATGGTCAAAAAACTACAACACTACATGAAAGTAAAGATTCTGGCAGAAGGTACCCTGCTGAAAAAAGACGGAAAAAAGATCTTCTCGCCAACATGGAAAATATCTCCCGACTGTAAAAAAATCCAAGGGCAAAAGGCGTCTGGCGTTGGCGATACCAGGCAGTCATGAACAGAACAGAAGAAAACTAGTGAAATTAGAAAAAACTCAATAGGACCGAGTTACTCCTCATTTAACGTAAGAAATTGGGGGCCGCGAAATCAATAAAAAGAATCGGACTGTCAACACTCTGGCAGGGAGAACGCAGGAATCCGGAAAGAAGTCGTTAGTCTAGACATAAAAAAAATACACGCGGCATCCTTGGGGGCAAAAACGAGGCAGGGGGATGAGTAAGGCCCAAGGAGCGAGGAACTTATAGGGGTTGCGGCTTCGGCCTGTAAAGAAGGAAAAAGAACGAAGGAGGGATGGGCAAGGCAGCTCGAAAACGGAAGTTTGTTGAGGAAAGGCGAAACGGGAGCCCGCGAAAAAACCACCGCTGAGAAAAAAAACTTGTCCCTACTATCCCTCTATAGCACCCAAAACCTTCGTTATCATTCAACTCGCCGCTGGTTGGGAGAAGGAGTCGGGGACGGGAAAAGGATGTATGGATCGGTTAAGCAAGCCCTAGGATTGTTTTGTAAAAGTCATGTCGCGAGATGGTGGCTAGACCTGCGGGAAGGAAAAGCAAAGTAAAATTTCCGGCCCGACTGATCTAAGATTCCGGTTGTAGTAAGATCCGTACGGAGGAACCTGGAAGAATTGAATGCATTCTCGGCTCGGAGAACACTTCAACCTAACTGAAAGAAAAATAAAAGAAGAGAAGAAACCGCCGCGTCGTTAAGACCACCACACGTGGTAAAACAAGGACGGGGATCTTTCCTCAGGCAAGAGCGTACCAAGGCCCGATTGGAATGCGGGCAATGACGAAAAGGAAAAGGGCCCTTCAGTCGGTCGTCGAAGCCGTTGGCTCAAAAAAGATAAATGCAGGGAGAGAGAAAGACTGCCAGTCGCTTTCCGCAAAAAAGGGTCGCGTCTAGTCGACAAAAAGCAGAATAAAAAAGAGGGAGCACAGCAGCGAATAACATACGGGTGACCGACGCGCCGAGACCAACAGTCACGTCAATAAACAGGGGTCACGTAAATGTCGCCGCGGCGCTGGAAAGGCGACAGTGCGCACGTGGAGGCGTTTCCGCAGAGGTCGAGGGAAGACGAACCTCGATGGTGAAGAATAAAGAGACCAGCAGTCCACCTTTTTCGAGGTTCTGGGGGCGACGAAGGGCCAGCACCCATAGATGAACTGGAACCGAATAGAGAAGGGGGTAAAAATGAAAACCGCCTGTCAAAAGGGGAAGAAAACGGGCGCTGACGGGCAGGAAGAAGAAGAGAAACGCCAATTAACGCCAGTATGGTTTGGAGGAGTAAAATTTATCCTGGGGGGGGGGGTGACAAGGGAAGGGAGAAGATTGTTAGTAACCGGCTCGATTGAGAAGGGGGAGGTAGGGGAACGACCGCCGGCATTCATGACGCGAAAGTACGAGGGTCTGGTAAAGCCTGGTCTCAACTTACTCGACGCGGGACAACGGGGACAACACTCTAATGAAAAAAGGTCGACCACACAGAGTTTACGCCAATGACAGTCCCATGCGGTAGCTCAAACTGGGCTGATACGCGAACAAGCTGTTCGACTTTTGGGGAACCTGTTCGGAGGGCAGGAACCGTCAAAAGAAAGATGTGGGGCAATCCGAGAACTAATAGCGCTACAGAAATTCACCAAAGACCAAACACTTCATCATCGGGCGTGATGTGGGAAGACAGAAACGCATCCAGGAGACGGCTACGGTGGTTCAGGGAGCGCCCCGGGGCGAAACGACTAAAAGTTCAGACGACAAAAAACAGACCGATAGGCAAAGGGCGAGTCAAAGGGAGGACAAATGGGGATCCGGCGCAGGGACAAGAACATGGGGTCCCAAGGAGCTCCATAGAAACATGCCTTGCCGCCCAGAGGAAAATTCACGATGGTAGGTAATAAAGCACCGTTACGACGGGGGGGAGGAGTGGGCTACTGAGTCTCATGGGTTGTCGGCACTAAGACGCACTGCTGGACGCGGCCCGATAGAATGCGATCCGGCTTCGATGGAGCGGTTAAAAATTGTGGGCCAAGAAAGGAGAGGGGGGATCGCAACGAATCCGAAGATCCGAGGTGGTGGGAGGGCGTTTATCGGCGCTCGCGGGGTGGGGTAGTGGTTCACTCTGGAGATAAACTGAGGGGGGCAAAAAGAGACAGGAACCAGACGCTGGAAACTCGGTCTGGGAGAAGAGAAAATAGTGTCTAAGGTGAGGAATGATAGGTAGAGAGGCAGACGTGAAAACATACTGTTGAGGTGCTGGGACACGGCGGAAGCCTACTCCCGCGTTAATGGTGGGGAGTTACTCAAACCTTCGGGTGGACTGGCCCGCCACGCGGCTTGTCGAACTAAGATAAAGGTTGTAGAGCTGGAGGACCATTCCTAACACGGAGGAAAGATCGGGGTAAATCTCCCAGAGACATGAGGGAGTGAACGACTCCTAAAGGGAATACGCTCTCTCTAACTAGTAAGAACTGGCAAAGGCAGTCGAGGGAGGTCTCGAAAGGTAAGCTGTCGTGGTCTTTAAGAGGGGCATGGGGCCTTTCCCGCACAAGGAGGGGTTGGAATGCGCAGTCAAACGAGAATGTGCTGCTGCTGAGCCTGGAGGCCGCAGACCCGGCGCCCGCTAAAAAACCTTCTAGGGCGCCACGACACCTCAAGCTGGTCCACTGGCGAGTGCGGAATCTTAGAGACCCCTCCGCTCACTGGCCTGCTGGTACGCGACTAAGGGTGTTTTGTGCGGACGTGCTCAGCCAGTCACGGAAGACTTTTTTACAGGACGAACGACGCTTCTGAAAGGGTGGACCTGGTACTGAACATACGCCGCCGGCGCAGACGGTACCGGAACCGGGGGGGGGTTCTAAACAAAAGTGGCGCTGGAGAGACTCGAAAATCTCATTGCCTGATGGGAAAAAGACTGTGGGGGAGGGAAGAAAGTCAAACGCGCGACGCGCGATCCTAGCGAGGAGAGAGGCGAGACTCCAGCTGTGCCGGGACCTAGCCGCCATGGTCACCCGGCCCGTGGGGGCGATGGGACTAGATACAACAAATGATATTAAAATATATCCATGCTACAGGGACGGAGCTAAGCGGAAGGCAAGAAAAACGGGGGAAGAAACAGGAGAAAAAGGCATCCCAGCCTGCCCGATAGCGCGCAGGAAAGAAACCACGACCTTGCACCCAAAAAAAACATCGGAAGACGTTAACAGCAGTCAGGCCGCTGCGATAAGACTCAGAGAAGAAAGGTAAGTAGCACTAGTTAAGGGTAGACCCAAAACAGTCTCCTTTAGACGGCGATCCGTTCTTCTGTGATGCAAAGTAAACAGCAGCGAAAGGTGAAACAGAGTGCAGACCTTCCGTACATGGATGTAGCACGAGGAACCACCACACCCCTCGGGAACAAAAAAAACCCTCGAAAGTTTCCGCTTAAGATAAAGAACCCGGTAGAGCGGGCCCAAATAGAAGTAACAGGGAAGTCTGGGCCGGGACTTCTATACCCTTTGGTTGGCACGGGCTCAGGACGAGAGGAAGCATAAAAACTCCACCTCCGAAAAAAGAATGGGTAACGCGAAAAGAGAAAAGTGGACCAGTCCAGAGAGCCGTTAAAAGCAGAAGAAGCGGCCTAGAGAAAGCCTCGACATCGACGAAAGTGGGGTCTTCTCGTCGCGGCGGGTTTTAGGGGTGTCTCCAGCAGAACGGAGCCGTGACAAGCAACTGAATCCTCCCGCTTACTGCCCGGTAGACCATCAGAAGAGAAGGAACCTCAAAAAAAAGAACCGCCCATCATCCTCCGTTGGAGGACATAGACAACCAGAGTGCCGAAGGCGAACAACCGCCATTTCCAACCGCGGGCTTCTGTCTGCACGCCGGTAAACACGTCCCGGGAAACTTGGAAAGGGAAGCACCAACTATCAGGAACATCTCCAATATGGATAGAAGACCGCGTACAAAATCGCTCGGTCCGGGGGAGCTGGGGTTCTAACGACTAAAGACTCCACTCCCGAGATCCAGGGCTAGAACGCCAGCCAAACCACGCGCCACTTTCTGTCGGGGCAGGTTGCCCGACCACAAAAGAAGAAAAAAAAATTGCTGCGCAAAGAACAACGATCTTGGAAACCGTATCCCCTGCGCCGGAGCCAAAACAAATTTGACCTCCAAAGACAAGGGGCGCGCGCTGCCTCACTTAACAGGAAGGGAACAACAAAATAATGAAAACCAGAGGGAGTTGAACGAAAGGTTATACGGGCTGGAAAACGGAGGACCTGGTTGGTCAAAAGTACGGCAAGGAATAGGGGAAATAGCACCAAGGCGTCCGGGTAAAAAGGCGCCTGACAAACACATGTTGGGTCCCAGCGCAGGGGAACTGCCAAGGAGAACGAGTAGAAAAAAAACCGGTGGGTACGGGCTTGAACATTGGCGTGACTCGACGGACGTAATCGGGACTGAATAAAAGGAATCGGGGCGTCAGGTAAATCACCCGGATGAAAGGTGGGGGGAAGTGTGGTGTCAGGGAGGGAAGTCACGACAAGCGGAAGGACTTGAACAAACATACAGCCACCGGAGAATCAAAGAACAGTTTAACCAAAGTCGACCAGGTGGGAGCGAGAAGAGGCAAGAAAAAGTGCTCAAGGGAGTAAGGGGGGAGCAGAACAGGTGTGGGACATGGTGTAAGAGGGTTGGGGTTGGGCCTTCTCAAGACAGAGGAATGGGGCTCGACCGGGAGACGCCCGGCTTTCCACAAAAAAAATAACTTGATCCGCATCTCATTGAATGGGAGTAAAGCCAGGTAACACTTAGTCCATAGACGTTAACAAGCGCGACCGGAAGTGGAAAGCAACAAGAAAACCGGCGCAGAACACGCGATCAGAAAAACGTGAGACTATTTCGCGGTATGGTCCGGCCGCGCAAGGACCAAGGAAAACAAGGTCGCTTCGTGGCACCTCTCGATATTAGAGGGACCAGGCCGATGTGCTGCCTCTGCTGAGCACAGCACCTTCAGCGGACGGGTGACAAGCGCCGATATTCATTCATCCAAATTAGAGGGGCGGCCCCAAGAAGACGATCCCGCCGACTGTTCGCTCGACATACGCCAGCACGCCTCGAACGCAAAGGGGGAGGGATACCAAGGATGAACTGGGGAGATGCGCGGAAGAAGCGCACAAAAAATGACGTTTACGGGGCGCGACCAGTGAGAAGGCCGAGGAGGGATGCACTCGAGAGCAAAAAGAAGAAACAACGTGGGCCTCGTAAAAACATAAGTGACGCTTGAAACGAGCAAATCAGCGCCGGAAACCCTTAGAACAATCATCGGACGGCGAAAGTTGCGGGCAGGCCGAAAGCCAGGCCATATGGAAAACGCGAGCGCCGGGGAATATAGACGTCGGCCAGTAAGGGTGATTTAGCTGACACAACGTCTTGGTGACGCGCGACCCGACTATTAGTCGGTGAGGGGGTGGGAGCTGGCGAAACATTCGATGCAGTGAGGGTGCCTTCTTACTAGTAAGCTAACAAGAAAAGCCATACGGGAGGCTCTGGACAATCGGCGGCTGGAGGAAAAGCGAGAAATTCGCAACAGCCGAGCGAAAAAGGGCTCCACAAACGAAGGAACGGCGAATCACGACAAATCACAGACTGCCCTTTACTAACGCAAAAGCGCCGGGAGGCAAAACAATAATAGAGGAAAGGAGCCTCACCGGACCTGCACTAAGAAGGGGCTGTAGAAGGCAGTAGGGAATGGATAAGCGGGTGGTTTAGTGACAGAAAAAGCCGGCGCAGGACAGCAAAAAACCCGCATGAGGAAGGCGCCGGCCAAGGAAGCGAGGCACAGGAAGGGGGGGGAGCTGGGAACAGAGAGATTCAGGCAACGCCGAAAAAGCGGACCTCCTACTGGCACAGACAAGGTGAATCCATGTGCCCGAGAAAAAAGACCGTACGTCAGCGAGTCGGGCGCCGGGAGAGATAAGGACTAAAGCGATGCCTCTAAGGGCCAGAAGGCGGGTCGCAAGGACCCAATGAGAGTATCTTGAAATGAACGAAAAAAAAAAAAACCGGTCTGCTGCCTTAAAAATCAGGGGACCATTAAGAGACGTCAAATCCGTCATCTAACAGCGTCTGAAATCCCTCGGGGGGAAATCAGTACCAAATTATCGGGGCCAGGCCTGTCTGCAACGAAAATAAATCCGGGAGGGCGTTTCCTTTTTTATCGTCCTGAAACTAGAATCCAGGAAAAGATAGGAATCGAATTCCAGAGAGCCTGAACGGGACAAGATGGAATAAGGCAACTTGCTTGATACGCTGGTATGTAGAAAACTCCGGGCAAAGAGGGATGCAGCTCCTCAAACGATGTCTGTAGTCGCATAACTTGAACACCCCGACATGGTCGGACTGAGAAAGTCGGTAGGGAGGTGGTTAGGCGGCGGGATTTTGGGGGTGAAAGAGGGGCCTATCTGTACTCAGCCGCGGAAAACCGTACTTCTGCAGAAGAGAGGGGTACACACTTAGGGAGAAAATCAGAATCAAAACTGATGGAGGAGGGAAACGAGGTTATGTTTTCGAGAAAGGGCCTGCAAGGGGAATGGCTAAAAAAAAGGGAACGACGGGGGGTTCAGCGGATCGGCGGTCCCCGACAACAATACCAACAACCTCAGCCTGGAGGGAAGAAATGAACCGACGAAGAGTAGGGATAGACAATAAGGTCAATCGATGAAGCTGAACGGTTTGGATGACGCGGCTCAGACGAGAAGCGGTGTAGAAGAAGAAGGGGAACCTAAAAAAGCAGTACAGAGGTGTACAGGCGTGAATGGAAACTCCTAGCGTCTCCCAACAACGGCCGAATAACTGAAGTATAAACAGAAAATGTCCACATTAAATGCGTGTGCCATCCTCAGGCAAATCAGGTAAATTAGCCTAAAAAGAGGGAACGGAAAGAGTGTCGTCCACGGTCGATGTTAAAACACACATGAGGGGAAACGTACGCCGAAGTTCGGAAAGAAGCAAAGACGGGCCTTTCCGTCGGGACCATGTTTCATAGCACGGGCAGCTGTAGGTTCTGCGAGACGCCGCTCGCTAATCAACACCCTTTAAAACGACCATGGGAGGAAAATGTCGGGAAACCGTAAGAATCGAAGGCTCGATAAGTTGGACGGCGGCGATGAAAGAAGAGCACCCCCGAGAGTCTGTGCCGGCGGAAGCCACGAGCTGTTGGGAGGTGAAAGGCAGAAGTAAAGAGAAACCAAACGATGGAGCCAATGGTAACCACGAAATTCTACGAGCAAAAAGGTCAGGCCATTCCGGAGCAGGTCTCGGCGAAGGGGGAGGGGGTGGTTGGACCAAAGGCGCTGAGAGCCGGTACAGGAGGTAGGGATGGAGTGATACCATGACTGTCGGGCGAAGAGGTGTTAATCCATGGACGAGGAGGGGGGTTCATTCATTGCCGCAAGAAGAAGCCGTGCGGGGGGAGCATGCCGAAGGTCGACGCATAGGCTAGGGGGAAGGAGGGGATTAAAAACGTGAGCAAAAGGAACAGAAACACATGTCTAAAGCGCAAAACAAAGTCAACAGAGACTATACGGCGGGAAACGGCGAATTATCCCACAGGAGTGGGACAGCCGCGACATTGCAGACACGCTGGGGAAAGCAACGTATTCAACTAACCGGCTTCAACCACATGCCCGAGGGGGACGGGGAGGGGGAAAACGACCTGCCTCGAAAACGGACAGAGGAAGGGAGTCGACTGAAAAAACGTCGCCGCCGTAATAGAACTGAGCTGCTATGAACGCGAAAAAGACGCACATAGAGCTTTCAGAAACGCGCAACCTGCGTCGTGACGCTGGAAAAGCAAACGGCCGCACACCATCAGAGTCAAACTCGGTCCGCGAAAAAGGCGGCGCGGCGACGGAGCTCACCAGGCAAGTCAGAACAGGGGGCATCGAGAAGCATGGCTTGCCTTAAACCTGACGGATGGGCGACAGGGAGAGAGAAGTAAGGCGGTAAAAGGGCGCAGGCAGAGTAGAGGAAGGAAACAATTGAAAAAACTATCTTCACTGACCACGTTAGCGACTGTGCTGTGGTACGAAGACGAGGAGAAAATCTGCCCTGGGCCGCATAATATCGCTATGCCTAAGCCAGAACAGGCGGGCAAGACTGACCTTGCCGCGCTACCAAGTCCAAGGCGAACAAGTCGCCCGATGGTTGGGGAAAGATTAGATTGGCCTAGAAAGTACGGGGATGGAACGGCAAAAAAGGGGAAGCCACGCTTCCAGGTTCTGTCTGTAGCTAACCCGTTCAGGCGAGCGGACGGGGAAATCTGTTCAAAGCCGAGGGTTGAGCGTAGAATGGAGGACATGAAGGGAAAGCGGTGCCAGCATTAAAACACAACTCGTCTTCCAACCTTAAAACACACAGTGCTCAGCCCAAGGAGGACCAACGGGGAGACGCCAGCGAAAAGCGCGAACAAGGATTTTAGTTGGGTGTCCAAGGAAAGGAAGAAACGGGGATCTGAAAATCTTTTTGGACTCCTAAGAAGGCGGCGGGAGGGGATTCAAAAAATAAAAAACACACGCAAACGCTTACGTGAGTCCGTGTTTTAAATGACGCAAAATCAGAACCTGTCTGCAGCTGGCTCAGGAAGATCCGAGGGTCAAACAAGAAAATAAACACCACCCAGTTAATACAGCAATTTCGGAATCAACGAGCTCTTACAAAGTGTGACATGGAATTCGCCAGTACCCCGGCAAAATGGGCGGGTACCTAGATAGAATCTAATGAGTCCAAAGATGAGCTGCTGGGTAGCACACGCTTATTCAAAAAAGCCATCAGGAAGGGAAAAGATGGCGTTTACTACGGCGAGTTAAATTTTAAGGCGATGCAGAGAAAGGAGGCCGCTGCGTGGTCGAAGCCGCTCGAGGGGATGGCGGCCTCAAAGCCGGGGGGGCTCTGTCAATAAGGGGAACAATACCCGAACGCGTGGGCTCAGGGGGGGGGTTGGGTGGGGGGGGGGGGACCACACGAATAGAGGAGGGACCAGGCTCGCAGGGTGGTCAGGGCGGTGGATTAGGAGGGAAAGCGAGGTTAGTCACGTTACTCGAGGGCAAAAAACGGCGGGCGGCCCAGACTCTGGGAAAGGGCTGCGAGCAAACAGAGCTCTGGACCCTTGCACACGTGGGTGGGAGGCGGAACAGTTGCAGGCGTGCTTGGGGGACCTGCGGGGCAAAGCACGCCCGCGTGGCAAAAAGACGGTGGGTCACTAGGCACCTTGGCTGGTGGAGTGAAAATCACAACGGCTGGCAATGGGAGCGAGGAGGTCAATTAGCAGCCTGGTCGCAAAGGGCAGACGACCAGGGGCGGACGAGAAGGTGAGCGTCCCCGCTAACCAGAAGAGCACTGCGCAATCAAACACCATGTAGGCTCGCTACGCGAGAAAAAAGAAATTGGAGGGAAGGCCAGTAAGCGGGATGCGAGGAAAGAGTATCTTTTGACCGTCGCTGGGGGCAGGCCTCCAGCGCGGGGTTCAGGCGGAGAGACTGACCCTGGTTTTTTGGTGGTTGTTGGGTGAAAGGCGGGGGGGCGGAGGGAGAAATTCCTATAGCCGGCGCAGCGCACAAACCTGGTACGCGAGAGTCCCAAACAATGCCGATTGCACGGAGGGCCGGAGAGGGCGAAGCGCGGGCGTGGGAAGCAAATAAGCGCAACTCCGCACCAAGGAGGGGGTAGAGCTAACGAGGTGGTGGTGGGGGAGGGAGGGATCAAAGCATGTCGGAAGGAACAGTGGGGCACCTGTCGAAGGACGACTGGAAAGTTTACACGTAGCACGCTCCGCCAGCCGCTCCAGATGGGGGTGGTCGACTCACCAGAAAAGGAAGACGACGTTAAAAAGACTGCTGCTCGGAGCTGCTACCGCCGGGGGGGGGCTGATGCTGGGAAAAAGGGCGTTCGCTTGGATTCGCAGAAACGTCAAGGGAGATGGGGCAGAAAACAGCAGGAGATCGCGGCGGCAAGTGACGGGCGGGGAGAAGCTGAAATGGATGAGGCCCTAGAAGCCGTCGCTCCCACCGGTCCACTCGAAGGGAGAGGACATTGACAAGACACAACTTATGAGGGTATTAAAAGAGAGAGATCCTCATCGCACGTGGACTGCGCCAAGAGGAGAGGGAAATCAACTCCTCTAGCCGATCGACGCGACAAGGGGGAATGACCGATGGAGAAGGCGCGTCAGCCAAGCAGTTACGTGAGACGCACGCGACGAAACGTTCCAAAGCAGCAAACGGGGGCGAGCGCGAGAGAACAATAATCCTAGCCAGAATCTGGATAGACTAGCCCGAACCGGTAGCCGATTCGAAGGAGGAGTTCCAACGGTACCGGCCGGACAGGGGACGCGAGAGGGAAAACCAAAAGGACTGAACGGAAGTAGAGCACGAACACACCACCTCGTAGATCCCCAGCATGCAGTGAGCGAGGGAAGGATTAATCCTCACCCGCGCGGAGAAGCGCTGTAATCCATGTGGGGAGGTTCAAACGGGGTACTATATGAAAAGTTGGGTTCAGCTTCCTACCCGGCGGGGCGGAAGAGAACATCTCAAAGCAAAAAAAGCCAAAGCAGGTGAAGCGCGTAAACAGAGACACAAATTCTTTCAGACCAGCGCAGGAAGAGCAATAGGCAGGCGACACGCCCCGGGGCGGCACCTAACTGGTGTGCAGAGATCATTATATACGCGAAGATGGAGATTGTCCGAGAAGCCCGTTCGAGGGTGCAAAGCACCTGATCTGTCCGCCAGGTAGGAGTCAAAGGGGCGAAACAGGCGGAGAAATTGACCGTAGAGGGGGAGACTAAAACCCAGACCTGCGGGCAAGTAAAAAAAACCAGGGGGAAGAGGGAACGCCAAAAGGGACAAGATGGCTGAGGATGCAACGAAAGAACAATCAAAAAATGGCGCTGAACTGGTCTGCCGCTCCCGAAGAAGGCGAAGAGGCTAATAAAAGACCCGGGTTGAGAGCAAAAGAGTCAAGAGGGACTGCCATCGCTTTTTGAGACGGGGGACTCCGGGCAGAAAGTGAACGAAACGCGAAAGAATGTCGAGAAGGGCTGACTACTCCTTCGAGCCACCCAAATCATCACTTCCCTATTCGTTCCCGGAAACCGCGCAAAAGTCACGGACCCACAAGAGAGCGATCAACGAGGAAAAAAGGAATTCAATATGAGGGCGGAAGACAACGCAATAGAGACGGCTTCTAAAAGAATCCTTACGACTTATCGCAAAAAAAGACAGCCCTGGACCGGGATATGGGGAACGAGAAGAGGGAGAATTCCGGGCAGCCCTGGTGGGCACAACGTCATGCATGAAGGGTAATGACAGGACAAAACCATTCTCGCCGTTGAACTGGAGCATGAACAGGCCTTTGGGGACCGAGCCTGTAAAAGGCAGGCAAAGAGAGAGTCCTTGTGGTAGGAGGTAAAGAAAGAGGTCAAGCCCGGCGAAAAGGAAGTAACCTGAGGCCCTTAGGGGCGTCAGGTAAGCACGCCCGAGAGGAAGGCTGTTGGCGTGGTGTCCGCAACCCAAGAGAAAAGGAAGTTACTCCCCCATCTCGTGGAAAAGGTCAACTGTACTCCACAGGTGGGAAACCAAAGACCAGAGGGGGGGGAGTAAAGAGCTCGGAGGCCGGGCTAGTCAGCAGGGACTGGAAAGGGGTCATCATATCTCAGTGGTGGGGAAATTGGAAGACGAGTTTGTGCGGAAAGTGGAAGACGAACGTATAATTTCTCAAGGCGCGCGACCATCATCTTGGAACATCGGGAGACCTGTCAGCGCATGAAACGGGGGGGTCGGGGAAAAAAAAAAAAGAAAGCTTACCGGGCCGGGAGAACATCGGAACAGATGGGGGAAGTACCCGAAAAAACGAAGACGGAAAACTTAAGATTTCTACGAGGGTCGGACGGTGAGTCGCTGGGGCCGGGTCCAGAGGTCATTCCCTTAAAGGCCTGGGTTGGGAGGAGGGACCCTCGCGATATTGGTAGGCTCAAAGGGAAAAGGGGTGTTGGGCGGCCGATGATTCTCCCCTGACACCGTAGAGAAAAAAAAGTTGTAAGGGGGAGCGCGGATGCCGGAAAGCGATAAAACCCTACTCCCGCACTGAAAAGCCTTGCGGCGAAGGGGGATCAGAGGCAGCTGAAGCAGGCAAGAAAGGCATTTTCGAGAAAAAAAAGGCAAAATCTTAATGAACGGTATCTGCGACGGACGCCGAAAGCCGAAGGGGTGCCCGGAGATCGTAAGGAAATGTGAGGTATTCTCGTGCGAGAGCAAGGAACTAAAAGAACCGGGGGACGTCTGAAAGCGATATGGCAGGCAATACGCCAGAGAAATACTGAAAGGCGAGGCAACCACGACGAAAAAAAAATATCAGAGGGAAACTGAGCAAGGGAGATAAAAGGGGATCCCCAGGCCGTCTGTCACTGGAAGAGAGAAGGAAGAGAGAATGACTGACACAAGTAGGGGGGTGGAAAGCATTTATCCGGAACGGGAAGAGGGGGGGCGGTAAGGAGGAGAAAGGAGGGTTTAGGCAGAGGTGAGGGGGGGTGCCGCGGGAGGAGTGAAGAAAAACATTCCTTCTTCGCGGGCGGATATCCGACTAAACAGAAAAGAATCCTCGGAGGAGAAAGCCGGGCGGAGCGCAAAAGAAAGGAGACTGAGGCGGAAAAAAATTGGCGCGGACCCAGAAGGGGTCGCTCAACGATAGTTCCACGGCCAGAAAGCAAAACTGGGTGAGAAAGGACCTCACATAAAGAGTTAAACCGGGGCACCATGCGAATTCTTCAAAAGCATCACGGCGCCTAACGAAAGACAAGAAATGGGCAGAGACACTTGCGAGAAGGGCTAGTAAAGGGGAGAGAGTTTTGGCGCAGAAACGTCCAGAAACTAGGCGCAAGGACAAGAAAAAACAAAGAAGAGTTAAAAGAATCGCAAGGAGCCTGAAGGTTGTTTCGTTTAAACTCGAGAGCAGCAACCCGAGGACCCAGGCAGCTAGCTTGTCAGGAGAACAAGCCAAAAAGGAGCAGGAAAACCGGCGGAGAGGAAGAGATTCGAAGAGGCGTGAGGAACACCGGAGGGCCTACGACTTGCCAGACGGCACGAAAGGGAAAAAGACCGAATAGAAGGCTCATTTGTTGGGACGTCTAAAAAGCGACAGGACACGATGTTTAGAGGTACGACTCAAGGGAGCAAACCGTCTTACCTCCTAGAGAAGAGAAGTCTACAGTTCAGATCGTCACGTCTGATGGAAAACCCCGACTCACACTTGGCGGAGTCATGTTGGGAGAAACGTGACATATAGCCGGTTTTCATCTACCCATCGTTAGAGAGGGTCATCAGAATGATTTGCACGAGGAACATCAGGGAGCCAGGTACGAGTTCGGGAGAAAAAGCCTGCTGGATCGATGGACGTCGTCATCACGAAAAAGACTTTAATGAATACACAGATAACCCGAAGGGGGGGTCTAAACAGAATAACGAGGGATCAGTTATTTAACCTTTTGACGATTTTTGTGTGGAAGGGAAATCTCATGGGAAAAATCAAGAGCCACCCCTGCTGGGGAATAGGGATCCCACGGAAAATGGAAAC
>Ga0179593_1516950_pt1 | contig 31459 bp, 38 predicted proteins | sample CZODoug2_1_08_16_FD_185931 | JGI IMG/M metagenome (GOLD analysis project Ga0179593, IMG submission 185931) | Vadose zone soil fungal communities from Angelo Coast Range Reserve, California, USA - CZODoug2_1_08_16fungal (PacBio error correction) | ecosystem: Environmental > Terrestrial > Soil >...
CCGTTGTTCCGAGGCCCGCTGACGCGATTGTTTCGGAAAAAAGAAAAAAACGGCGGGGGGGAAAAAAAGAAAAAGAAATATGCGATCCGAAAGGGGGAGAGAAAGCTCCGTTGATGAAGGGAGGAAACTCTTAAAAGAGGTTGGAAAAGTAGGAGAGGCGTCTATATAAGGGGAATTGGACGGAAAGTGATATGAATGACTCCCTCGAAGTCTACAGGGAAGGGGGTGAAGTTTGGAAAAACAGAGGGGGGCTCGTTTAAGTTCGCCTTTGAGAAGAGAAAGAAGCTTACCGAGGAAGGGAAGCAAGAGACAATTTAGCGCATAAGAAATTCCCAGAATGAAAGACTCTTAAACTAAGTCAACCGAAAATCGGGTGTAGCTGCTAGTTGCCCAAAAAAAGGGGAAGGGTCACATCAGGGGGGGGGGGGAGGAAAGAACTTGTTTAAAGGGGGATTCACACCATGGAGCGCTCGCGAAGAATGTTACTTACCCAAAAAGATGGGGAAATTGTGATAGTGGGGAAAAAAGGGAAAACTCAACAAACGGAAGGATTCGCATGGGAACAAAAGAAGATAAAGAATAGGGTCAGGTCACGAAGTGTCAAAGGGGGAACATTTCAAATCTCTTAGGGAGGGGAAAGGGGAAAAAAAACCTTTAGTTGGGGGGGATCCCAGAGGAGGGGTCTCGTTAATGCCCAGATTTGAACGGCAGCCAGAATCTATGCGGGGGGGGGAACCGGGACGGAAAAAGGGGGGGAGGGAAGTTTTGTTGCAAAGAAGTATAAATCACTGTGAAAACACGACGAGGGCAGTGACAGGGGACCTTTGTTACTATACAGGCATAAAAAGGAGCCAAGGGGTGATATCAATATTCGGGGGAGGAGAGGTGAAAGAGGAAAAAACTGCATGTTAGTAGAAGCTAAGGGAAGTCCAACTATACACTGGGGAACGGGGAAAATGGGGGAGAGGAAACTAAATGAGGGAAGGGGGAATCTGCCCGATCGTTTAAAGTATGATCGCGAACTAGGGGGGTAAAGAATCCATCATAGGAGGAAAGAGGGTTTGTGGCTCGCCACCTTATATAAAACAGATGAGCCCCATCTTTCATGGGCAATGAAGGCGGAGAGGATTATGAAGGAGGGAAAAAAGGGCAAGGGGGGCCCTACACGGAGGTGGAGTAACCCCAGAGAACACGAAAAACGGAAGGCCAATGAAGAGAGTTGGAGAGGGAAAAGGAAACTTGCGGCCGAAACGCGGAAGAATAAAAGAGGGGACAGCAGGTGTAGGGAAAGCCTAATCGGAGAAGAAAAAGTCGATGAAAGAAGGAAGGGAGCTCTACAAGTGTCATTATAAGATCAACCGGCGAGTAAGCCCGACGGAAAGAGTCATCACAAAACGGCCTTTCCAAAAAGAGGGCACCGATCTAGGGATGACCCGGACGGGGAGGGGGGGGAGATGGCATACTTTGGGGAAATGCCCATAAAAGATCTTTTTTTATGGGAATAAAGGGGGGGGGGGTTTGGGACGGTCTCCTAACTCGGCCCGTCGGTTCTTCTTTGTATCGGGGGGGAAAAAGTCAAGAGGGAACTCTTTTCTAGGGGTGTCATCAAGGAAGTCTAATCAGGTCCCTAGAAAAAAAAAAGAGAAATGTAACAGGGGGAAAAAGAGAACCAATGGCCAAAGGGAAAGGGGGAACTCCAAACGCGGAGGATAAAAAAGATAGAAGGGGGGGAAGGAAGAACCATCCTTGTAAAAGGAGGGGTGGAAGGGGGGGAAAGTTTCTTACCAGGGGGAAACCTTCCTTAGGGCCGGAAGAGGAGTGGAATCGCCCAAGGGGGTAGAAACCAATCCCCAAGAAAGAAAGAGGGCCTGCAAAATTCGGGGCGCCGGGAGGGATTCTTACTGAAGAGAAGGGGGCCCTCGGGGGGTCAAGAAATCCACCGCCTCATTAAAGAAAGAGGAGGACGTGGAATGTTTGAAAAGGGAAGGCACGATTTGTACAATCCGGGGGGAAAACCATTGTCGTCGCAAATGCTGAACGGAAACACACAACTGCGGAGCGCGGCGCTTCTCCCGAAAAGGGCGACAGGGGAAAAAATAGCGCTCGCCTTGGGACAAAATTCCCCCCAATCCTCGAGCGTAGAAAGGTCCCACCGCAGAGTCAGGGGGAAAAGAAAGAAAGTAACGGAAAGAAAAAGGAAACAAGGTGGAGGCTCCTTGTTGTGTGGTGGAAACCGACGGATAAGACCTGAGGAAATAGGGGAAGGGGAAGGGGGACGCGCGCTTACGTTTGAAGGAGAGGGGGGGGACACGGTAGGGGGGAAAAGGGTATTAGTTAGGGGGGCCCTTTGGGGGCGGCGTGATGCAGGACAGACGAAAAGACCAAACTTTCAGCGGGCAAAGGGAGCGAACACAGGATTCAAAGAAAAAGAGGGAACAAAAAACGGCGGCAGGGGGGGGAAACCTGAGGCCAGGGGCTGAATGATTACCGGGATCTATTACTCGAGGGTGAAGGGAAACTTGGATGGTGGAAAGGGAATCTCCGGACCCTTAAGACGGAGGGGGAATCCTCGCACACTTCCAGAAGGAAAAAAAAACGCCATCGAAAAAAGGAGGGGGGAAGAAGATATTATTTCTTGGAGAAGTCGCGGAATCAGAGGAAGAAAGAAGGGGTCAATATGAGAGATCTATCAAAATCACGCATCCAAAAGAGGTCCCCTCAGTGGTAAGAGATACGGTAAGGTCAGAAGCCTCATTTCGCAAGAGGGCTCCTTTGGGGATAAAGAGTTTCAGGGGAAATGGGGTTGCGCCCGCCCTGTGCAGAGGAAAAGTTTCTCGTGGGAGGGGGAAAGAACGCGAAAAAGGGGAAGGACATACCAAACTTAACGAGGAAAAAGAAAGGGGACACCGGGGGAAGAGGGGAGCCGCGATGACGTACCGGGAACAAAGCGTCTTACCGTAGTTTGAAAAGAAAAAAAGAAAAGGGGACCACCCATGGAAGGGAAAAAAATTTCTTTACGGGGACGGAGTGGGGGTGGATACCTGCGTTGGGACATTACGCGAGAGGAGGGGGGTGGGGAACGTAGGTTGTTCAGGAGGGGAAGAGCCGTCATCCTAAAGCTCAGGCATGCGCTTACGAGACAGCTGAGAAGAAAGTCTGGGGGGGGTCAGCACAGCGAACATGGTGCAAAAAAAGGGCAGAATAGGGACCAACGCCTTGCGGAGAAAAACTACTCAGGAGAAGTCTCATTCTGCTGGGGAATTTCAGGGGCAACTCGGGGGGGACCTCGTCATATTGGACAAGAAAAAAAAGCCGGAAAGGAGGAATATTTTGATGGGGGTTTTCTGGTTGCATTGACGGGGAGATCCTTTAGAAGAGGAAAAGACCATCAAGAAGGGGAAAAAAATCAAGGGTAAGAACAAAAAAAAATTCGAAAGATCGGAGGGGGAGGGGGGCGTACACAAGACTAAAAAATTGGATTTATAGATTTCGGGAGAACCGCGGATGACAAGGAATTTGGGGGCGCTATAAGGAAAAGGGTACATTCTAAGCGATTCAGGAGGGGGAGAGTGACTGGAAATCTTACGAAAAAGCAGGGGCCATAGCCGATTTTGAAAAGATTATACCTAGAAGAAAGGGACGACAGAGAAAAACGTAAAACATCTTCCCATAAAAAGAAGGCCTGACAGGGAAAAAGCTTGTCCAATGGAAAAAGGGAAGACGTCCAGCAAAGGGAAAAGGGGGACAATCACGGGGGTTCCTTCTTGTTACTGGGGGACAGGTGTCATAATCTTTCCTGGAAGGAAGGCCAGCGGGAAGGGTCGACCGCCCAGGAAGAAAAATAATCTTTAAGGGTAATAATCGTGGGGCGTTTTCGCTCAGCAGAGGGGAAACATTCTGTCAGAGATGAATGGGGGGGGTGCCAGCAGAACGTTTTGAAATTAAGAGAAAAGGGGGGACAGATGAATGGGAAGTAAGGGGTGAATAATTAGTGTTGTGGGTCGGTAGGGACCACACAGCCGGCTTGCCAACTTCTGAGAAGAGACGCTTAAAAAAGAGGGGGAAAAGAATTGGGCTCATATTTCTCGGGAACATAACTCGAAGCTGAATGTGGACCAACAGCGCAGTCAGGAGAGTCATAAAACACTTACCGGAGATTAAATAGAATATCCAAAATGGGGTTGGGGGAGTTTGGGGAAAAAGTCGGGGGAGGACCTTCTGCGACTTTAAAAAAGGAACATCGAAGAAAGGGGAAGTTCGTTCCGCATCGGGAGAAATTTCACGGGGCCGGGGGTAATGCCCTTTATCGGAAAACCAAAGGGAATCACGTCAAAAAAAGAGAGGGGTTGCAAAAAAAAAGGGCCTTTCTCAGTAGAAAGGTGGGGGACATCCAAACTTCAACAAGCGGGGCCGCAGGAGGGGGAGAGAAGAATAGATCTGCGGAAGGGAAGAGGGGAAAAAAGGGAAAGTTTCAGCTTGTACCCAACTAAAGGGGGGGATAAGCTTGAAAGCCGTTACCTGACCGGGACGAAAAATCGTCGTTGTCAAACTGCGTCCGCGGGGGGGTTGCTGAATCACTTATAAAGGGGGGTCGTACCGGGGGGAAAGAAAAAAGGGAGACGACCCGGGGAAAACCCTTTTCGTTAAAGACACACCGCCTTGGAAAGGGGGGGTGTCCCGCCGCGGGTTGAAAAAAAAAGGAAAAGATGGCTGACGAGAAGGGGAGAGTAGTCAGTATGGAACACGCTACTTATGAGAGGGCGGGGGACGGACCCCCCAACCCACCCCCCCCCCCCCCCCCCCACAAACCCCCCCAACCCCCCCCCCGGCAGCGGGAAATAGAACGGCGCAATACAACCGTCAAATGTTTTTCTTCCAACTTCAAGGAAAAAAGGAATCCTTGCGGGGAGGGAGGAGGGCTTTTCAATCGTCAACGTAAGGGGAAATAAAATCTCTGCCTAAAAGCGCTAAAAAAATGGGAAGGGGGACAGCCGAGAGAAGAACGGCGATGGGAAAGAAAAGGGCAAAACTTTCTGATCGCCGAAAAAGAAGGGGACAAGTTTTTCGAAGACAAAGAGGGGGAAGGAGGGAAAAAGAAGAGGAAACTGTATCAACAACTTAGGAGATTGAAAAGAGGAGGCCAGAGGAAGGGGGCAAGATGGACAGGTGCTGTCCGAAATTCATCGAAAGAGGCAAGAAGAATGTTTGGAAAGGGGGGGAGAAAAAGAAGTTCGGCTGACCGGAACGAGTATCGCGTAGGGATTCGTTTACCGTCCACTATAATTCGTTGGACGAGGAAGAAAAAGGCAAGCCGACACGGAGAGGGGAGGGGCGTTGAAGTTTGGAAAAAGGAGAGTGGAAGTGCAGAGGGGAATGGGGAACTCAAGAGATCCTCTCCGAAAAAAAAGAAAAGTACATGGCAAGATCGAGAGAAAAGGGATAAGAACTCTTAACTAGAGTAAAGAAGGAGGAGTGCAAAAAAGGGGAGGGAAATCAAAGGAAAATTGGGTCTAAGGGTTCTCTCAGGTGAGCTTCACAAGGGGGAAGACCTCTCCCTTACTTACCGGGGGAGGGATGGGAGAGGGGAGGAAGCAACAAACTCGTCGCGCAGGGAAAAGATGTTCAGGTCACGGATTTCATGAAGAAAAGGGGAGTGGGCAAAACAAGGAGTTGGGAAAACTGAAACTTCGCGTAATGGAAAGAAAAAAAAAAAACATATCTAGCGGAGAGGAGGCCCGGCTTCCAAAGTCTTGTAAGTTTGGGGAAAACAGAAGGGACGAGACTTCTTAGAAAAAAGGGGTGGCAAAAAGGGGGCGGCCCGGATGCACCTTGGAGAAAGATCACAATAAAGACCGTGAACTTTGGCAAATGAGGAGAAAACTAATGGGCCTGCTATTTGACAGCTTTTTAAATGAGAGAGAAGAAACGAGAACGGGCCCAACTACTTTTGGAGAGGTTGGGGGAACTACGTACTATTTAGTCTATCCTATGAATGTCCTCTAGGAGTTCCTGGGGTCCCTTCTCGCGGAGAAGGGAGAGTTTGAAGAGGGAAGGCATTCACTTCGCGTCTGGGGAAAATATAACGAGAAAGAGGAACACCTCTTTTCATAAGAACAGGCAGGGGAATCTGGGGGGGGGAGAAAGAGAAAGTTGGAAGAGAGCTGTGGCACTACCGAGGGAGACCCCTCATAGAAGAACAGAAGGCCAATTAGGTACTCGTTGGAGAATGTAGAAAACGTGCGCTACAAAAAAGGGAAAGAAGAAAAAGAATCTACATCATGGGCGACTAAGGGAGCGAAAAAAAACCGGATTATGAAATCATATTCTAATGGGATTGGGTCGGGGAGACAAATAAATGGGGCTCTTTAAAAAAAGACGTACCTACAAAAGGGGCAAATTGGGACAGAAGCCTCTTCAACCGATAGCGTGAATTGGCCGGAGGGTGATGGCTATGCAAAGGGGACAAGCACTTTAAGACGATGCTGGGGCGCTGCCTGGTTTTACGGCGAAAAGAGAGTCACGTAAGGGCTTCTGGGAATGGAAACCTCTGGAGAAAGAAAAGAAGAGGGGGGGTGTCCTCCGTAAAGATCTATCAGGTCCCTCTCGAAAAACGAATCCACGAAAAGGGGACCCTGTGGCATGATGCGAAGAAAAAAAAAGGGCCACAGTTAGACCGCGGCGTGACGCCAGAAAAACGAGGGAGATACAAGATGAGGGAGTACGCAAAGATTTGAAGAAAAAAAGGGGGCATTGGACCTGAGGGGAGGGAGTGAGGTTGGTTGACCCTGCGGTTCAAAGGGTTAAGTAGAAACAAAAACCTAAAAAAATCCAAATCGGGCCTGCAAGAAGCGGGGGAGGTTTCTTACTTCAAAAGGTCGGTTGCCAAATGGAAAAAGCAGAATGAGACTTGTAAGGTCAGATAGTTGCTTCGACCGGATGGCACGAGACCTTTTTGAAGGGTGAAGGGGCAAAGGTGGGGGGGGGGGGGGGGGTGGGGAAGCTGGGGAAAACGTCACACGAAAAAAATCTCTTAGCAGCTCCCTTCTTAGGCCGCTGCACAGGGACTCTCTCCTTTTGGACAAAGACTAAAAACAGACAAATCAAGTCGCTTAGCAACAGAAGAGCAGGAAAAAATCACGCCGGTAAAGGAAGAAAAAGGGTCTCCTTTTCTTTGTGGGGACTAAAAATCGGGATAAGAAAGTGAAATATGGGGAAGAAGGAGGCGGCTGAGCTTCCGGGCTGCGCGGGGGAAGGGGGAATCTGGTAGTATGGTTTGTTTAGGCACGGGCGAGCGGGGGATTCAAGGACGAAGAAGCCCGAAAAGGCATGCGGGCAAAGGGACCGCGAACACGGAGGCACAGCAAGGGATTAGCAACCAAATGTACTCAGGGAAAGAACTGGGCTGATTAACTTACCGCGGGGGAGCTTCGGACGGAGGAAGGGATGGTTTGATATAGGGACCATATGTGCAGGAGAAGAGGGCGGCAGCGGGGAGAAGCGCCATCCATACGGGCGAAAAAAGAGACTCACCAACAACGGGAGGAAAAAAGAGGCGGTTGCTCCTTAGGGAAAAAGGATGAGAGAGGGAACGGAAGTACTTTCTGCACGAGATCTCTCAAATCACCCTCAGGGAGAAACCCTAGAAGAAGCGCGACTGTAAGGAGGCATCCCAGGCGAAGGGAGATCGGCGCTTTGGGGGGAGTTCTGTGACTCGGAGAACCGGAAAATTTGACGCTTGAAAGGAGAAGGGCTTCTCGTCGTGGGAAGTGCATAACCAAAACTTACAGAAGAAACCAGAAGAAACCTTTACACGCGCAGAATCCACAGCGAAAGAAGAGCCGGACCACTATTAAAAAACTTGAGGGGGGGAATGACAAAACAAAGAAAAGGCAGAAAAATTTGCTTTCAGGAAAAGTTGATAGTGGAGAGGGAACATTTCTCAGGGGGGGGTGGGAAAAAGGATGGTTCCCAAGGGAATACCTTCAGACATGAACGATAAAGGGGTCGCGGGGGGGAAATCGCCTGAAGTCCTGAGTTTCCGGTCTTCAGAGAGAAAATTTGTCCCAAAAGGGGATAAAAAGCCAGGAATCCGCACTCAGCACTACGGGGCATCTTGCTTTTGGGTTTTGGCGGGGAAGTGGGCAACCATGGGGGGGAAGGAAGAAAAAAAAGGCCTCACAGTTCTTTTTATTGCTGGGGAGGTTGGGGGGGGGTTTCTACGTAAGAGAGAAGTCGACTAGGAGGGGACTCAGGTTGAAAAAGCCCAAAGGGGAGAAGAATTCCAATTAAGAAGACTCCGCTACGGGAAAAGATGTGTGTTCAGAGACTTGGATTTATCAGAGGGTGAGGGGGGGGCCCAACGGAGGAGGGGGGCCATTTTTTCTTCGGAGGGATTCTCGTGGAATTAAGGGGGGAAGAGAGTTACCTGGGTATACCCCGATCGCAAAATAATCGCATAGAGTCAAGAGGGGACGATTCCATAATAAATAGGACGATTAAGGAGCAAAAGTCAGCGGATTCCAACGTCTTCCAGGCCAGGTACGCACTGACTTAGGAAAGAGACCAGCACCTTCAAAGGAAGTCGTGCAGGCTGGGACTTTCTGCAAAGGCTTCCTGAAGTCCCGGCGCACAGACGAAGGTGATCGACCTCACCAACTGAAGGTTAGAATCTGATAATCGGCCAGGGAGATAAATCCATAGAGGAACGGACCTACCATTGGTCGTACTCACGGGGGGTGAAAGAGGACGTTTGAAGTTATCGCAAACGCTTCCCATAGGAGGTTCAATTTAGGTGGGGTGAGAAAGTCGAAGTCGGTCGGCGAGGAGGAAAAAACTTCGGTACATCCGCTTCCGCAAAGGGGAAAAAGAGGGCTCAGGCGAGGGAAATTCATTGCGCGCCCAAAGGGATAAGACACCGCGAAGAGAATCACCCACGTCAGAGAAAAAGGACCGTAACCGGGAGACGTGAATAGACACAAAAAAGGAAAGAGTTTGGGGGGGCACGCTCGTTTGAGGGAAGTTCACCTGGGCCGGGGAAAAAAGAGGAGTACAGGAGCCCATTATGCCGCATCTGGAGCGCAAGGGAAGGTTATAGGGGGAGGGATTAAGAAAACCTTGCCACGTTAGAAAAACTCCAATATAGGGGGCCACCACTGAGCTCGAATTTGGGGGGGGGGGAAAATTCCACTCTTGGTGTCTAAGCGGAAAAAAGACCCAAGAGATCTTTCTGAAACACCTCTGAGAAAAGCCAGGAAGTTAAAATGGGGTACCCAACTTCACTCCCATGGGAACAGAGAGGGGAATCCGTGACAGGAGAGTCGAGTCGTCAGGGACTGCTCCTCGGGTGGGGGGAGGAAAATCACTATAAAGAGAATTATTTCAGTACCGGGGGGGGGAGCGACGCCTGGTGAAGAACCCCTTTAGGATAGAAGAATGAGGGGACTGGGAAATTTCCCGAAGAGACAGCATTCTTACACCCGTGAGGACTCTATTATAGAAATCCTATATAGGGGGAAGGGCTTCAGAGGTGGCGCTGGCCTTCAAATAGGGAGTTCGCAAATAGAAAGGGAAAAAGTCCCTCCGCCGTCACTACTGTTTGGAGGTCCAAAAAAGAAACGAACTCCTTTGAAGGGGAAGAGGGCGTCATTCATCGGCAACAGGGTCCCAGTTACGACTACGCGCTACTTCCACAAGGGTACGGTCGACCCCTAGAGAACGGCCGCTGTTTAGCATCCCGGGAGCCTCTTTCAGGAGGAAAAACAAAGGGACTTTTTGCGGAAGAAATAATAGAAAGGTCGGGGAAGAAAACAAAACAAGGATGCCACGAGATAGACTACCGTTGAAGAACTGACGCGATTGTGATGAAGCAGAGCTGTTTCATCGAACTTCAGAGGTGGGGGAGGCTAACAGTCTCCGGGGGGGGAGAGGCTGGACCAGGAACTAAGGGGGAATGCGTTCTGAGCTATCTGTGTACTTCCTAACAGAGCTTTGGGGAGACGGCCAGCGCAATCCCGCCAGAGTTCGTTTGTGGGGGAAGAACGGAAAGGGATCAGGGGGGACGCCGTGAGGAAACTCAGAATCAAGCTGCTGGTTCGCCTCAAAGAAGATGCATATCTCTGCCCACTAAGGATTCCCTATAGTCCATAGGGGTGGAGGCGCGTGGACAACGCTTCGTAAAGTCAAATAGGAGGGGGCGGTGAAACTAATTGGGGAAAAAAGGAGCGTTCCACCAGGGTCGACAACTCCCCGGAAGAAATCCTTAAGGGGGGGGATGGGTGATAGGAGGGACACCTCAGGCACCCACCCGGAAAAGGGAAAACAGGAAATGGGGAGAAATGACGAAAGGAAGGTCACTGCTTTAGGGCTACAAAGGGAATTTCAAATTTAGTTGGGTACACAGCTTGAAGAGGTAAAGGCAAGGGGGGTCCAAGAGATATGCGGAGTTCGAGGCTGCCCGAGATTTGAATTTTGAGGAACCTCAGGGGTCTCGGGGGGGGGAAGGCCTTTTGTTTGGGGGAAACCCCTAATTCGTGTTAGGCGTTCTTCACTTGGGGAATCAAGCCTTAAACCTTGACCGGGGAACGTAACGAGATGGGGGCAGATGACTCTTCACCGTCAATTGGGGAAAAAAACGGTCACATTCCAACGAGGTGCCCAAACACTTGAAAGTTCTATTACGGGAAGAGGAACTAGATTGGCTCTGCCGATCCGGTTGTTTTATGAGAGAACGACGTGCGCGGGGGTTCAGCTTCGCGTTGGGGATGAAGATACGCGCCCGAGGAAAGAGGGTCATAAACGGCAAGGAAGTCGGGGAGGGGAATTTATGAGGAAGAAGTTGGGAAAGAGTTTTGCCCAAACGGGGTCGAGAAAAGAGAATATCACTAAGGGAGTCCATTCACTGGACGGTTCCTTTTGTTGCAAAAGGGAGGAGCTGGGAACAAAAAGAAGATCGACAGCATGGGGACGAGATCTGATGAGAGACGCGGGGAAATCCAGATGTCTGAAGAGAGTCGTTTGGGAAGAAAGATCAAAAAAGGAAAAAGGAAAGAGAAGAGGCAAACTCATTTTCCAAAAGCTCTGCCAGGGAAACGTTGTCAGGGGAGGTTGGTGAAAATTCACGACGAAGGGAGCAGCTGGACTGGAAAGGGGGCTTTTAATATGTAATAGGGTTTGAAGGAGAAGTAGCGTCCTGTCATAATGTTTCTTTGAATCAGGGGGGGTCCAGGGGGGGGGAAACGATTAGGAAGTAGAACGCGATATTTTTCTCCTGGAGAGAAGGTAACTCTCTTCAAACTGAGTCCCCTGTGGGAGGAGGAGGGAAAGGAAAGGTCGCCTGCGAAAAGCGATGATAAATCCAGGGGAGCACACCATCTGGGAAAAAGGGCGACTTGAATTGAAGTGGTCGTTCTACCCTGAGGGTAACTTCTTGAGGAAAAGAGAGTTCTAATTGAAGGAATTAGAAAAAAAAAAAACACTCAAAAAATCTTTCTGGCAAGACTAGGGGCCGTAGGGGGGTTTTCTTACTGAAAGGGGAAAGAGTCGGTTTTCCACGGGAACAAAGACACATGAAAGTGCGATAAGAGTAGTGGGAGACCGGCGCGGGCAAAAAAAGGGGGGTTAAACAGGGGTCAAGGTGCCTATACATGCTGAAAACTCAAAGAAGAAAGGGAAAGGCGATGATCAGACGACATGCTGAGAGGGAAGGGAATATCTATCGAATTGGGAAGGGACCAAAACGGCCTCTAGGAGGAGGGGTCACAAAGAATATCATGGAGAGAATAAAAACCGTACAGGAAAGCAAGAATGGGAGGGGGGGGGCTTCTCCTTTTCAAGGGGGGAAATGAGCCTGAAAACACGAGAAGAAACATGCGTCCTATTGGTCAGAAGAAGAGCTTACTGTTGGGAGACTGCGCGTCTCAAGGGGGTTTGGAGTTAAGGGGGGGGGGATGAAGGGTCGGGGGATTCACTTCCTATACAAATTTAAAGAGGGCAACAGGGAAAGGGGGGCGAACACAGGGAGTTTCTCAAACAAAAAAGAGAAGGATAGGGGACAAAATCTCCCTGTGCGAAGAGAGCGCAAAGGGAAAAACTCGAGGAAGAAGGGCTGGTGATTGATAGTGAAAGGGCCTAACGGGAGCAGCGATCCTTCCCGAGAGGGAGAACGCCAATACGGCTCAACACACCAAAAGGGGGATATTAAAAATATAGATGGGGAAAAAGGGGGGAAGTGCGCGGAGAGGATGGCGCCCCCCCCGAATTACGTGGGGAGGCTATCACATCAAAACCATCGGCCGGAAAGAAATCATCCCAAGGGGGAATAGCTCTACTAAGAGGAGACAGGTTCAAAGAAAGCGGAAAAGGGGGGGTGGGCTTAAAGATTGTAGGGTTTTCTCCCGGTCCCTTGGGAAAGGGGCGCGAGTCTAGGCAGTACGCGAATTTCACTTTCGAGAGAACCTGAGTAAAAAGGATTACACCTCCCAACTTAAGCTCAGAGCAGAAAAGAGTCACGCCACCGGAATTAGAAAGGGTGTAGCTCATTCCAAACAAAAAGAAAAGTGGGCCGATTAGGGGATTTGGGGGAATTGTATTTGCTCCCTGGGGGGTACTCTAGCGCTATAGAAAGGGTGAAAAAGGAATGGGTTCCCAAGATCTACTACCTTCAGACAAAAGAAAGGGCGCTGATAAGAGAAGAGGGGGGGGGACTACTCAGTCTGTTGACATCTTCATGGCGCGTGCAACGGAGGAGAAAAATATTGCCCTCTCCTTTCGGAAAGAAGCAGTCTCATCTGAGGTTGAGGGCTGGCTGGCAACCGATGGGAAAGGGGGAGGTAATAAACCCGAAGGACAAAGGTGAAAAGACCAAAGGGTTGGATGCGGGAGGTGTGGTTTGGTTTCTCCTTACCACTTCTCCTCTCCTGCGGGGAAGGGGTACACAACTCAAGGGTAGGAGGTCCATCAAGTCGAAAGAGCGGGAGGGTGCGTCCATCCACTCGGGTATAATGCGTTCTAAAGCGTATGACCTTTGGCAGTGGGGGGGGAACAGGGTACAGGAGAGGGGAGGATTCAGTTTTAAGAAAGGGAGAAGGAAGGGGAGACACCGGGCAGGTCAGATCTCCAAAAGAAGGAAAGGGCTGATACCGATTCCATAAGAAAGAAGAGAGGCCGTAAAAAAAGGAAGAGGAACCTAGAAAGCACTCCTCTAGGGCACTTACCTTCTGAAAGGGGGGGGGGGCCACAAGGAACACCACCAAAAAACGGGGACCATCACTAAATCAGGTGAAACTTGTTTACGGGCCTTTGTCGAGAGGGCAAAGAGAACACAGCGGGTTGATACTACCAGAAAAATGACCTTTGTAGAGATCGTGATTTCAGAGGGTCGGCTAGCAGAAGAAAGGAAGGCATGACTTCTAAAGCCGTTTTGGGGGGGGTCCACCGAGGGAAAGGGTGGAGGGGGGACATCCCAACGCGTCCAAAAGAATTTATAGGGAAAAGTGGGTGAGGAGGGACGGTGTCGAAATCGGCTGTCCAACATCTGAAGTATACGAGTCCCTGAATTCCTTGCCGTTATGAAAGCATACTTGCGCCGTTATATTTCAGGAACCAGAACCCGCGGAATGAAGGCAACCGCTCCCGTAAATCATAAAAAAGGCGTCCAAGCATTCGAAGGTAGAAAGGGAAAAGTAAGTGGGGAGACGTTGGAATGACAAGGAGAAGGTAACCTTGCCGGTGAAAGGAGGAATCCCATTAGTTCGTAAGGGGGGTCGCAGGAACGGGCCTGTAGGGGATTCCACCCAAGGGGGAAGTAAAAGAACACACCAAAAACAGGGGTCCAGAAGACCACAAACAACCACCCAAAAGAAAGACCGCCGGCCAGAAAAGAACCCCCCAAAAGGGGAAACCCCACAACAAAAACACCCAAGACCCCCCCCGAAAAAGAGACCCCCGAAAACCCACGAACACGAGAAAAGGAAACCCCCCCCCCCCCAATAAAAGAAAAGTAAAAAGGCCACCCCAAAAAAAAAAGAAATACACCCCCAAAAGGAGTTTTCACACCAACGGGGCAGTCCGGCCGTTGGAAAAAACTTCCACGGGAGACTGTCGCCGCGAAAGAGAGTCTGGGAGAAAACAAATTAACGCGAAAAAGGGGGGTACGCCAATAAGGGTTGGTTGTTAGTAACTATCGTGGGGGAAATTTCGCAAAAGTCGGGTGGGGGGACAACTGGCTCCGGGAATTTGGAGAAGCACATCCAAGTCCAAGGAGGAAGAGGGAGAGGAGCGAAAGTAAGAAAACAATTTTTCTTTAAAAAATCCTTATTTGAAAAATGTGATTTCAAAAGGGGCACCACTGACACCCGATGCGGAAAAAGGGGGTCAGATGCTTAGTCAAAAAGGGATATGCAGCTAAACGGAGGAGAAGAAGGCGCCGGCAGCGAAAATCTGAGGGGGGAAAAAAAAAACGGGGAAAAGTGAGAGGTCACGAGGGGGGGATTCCAAACTTCAACGAACTTCCCTTTAGATTGCCGCGGCGAAAGGAGAAAATAATATGTCCCTTGACGGAAAAAGTCCACCGTAGTTAAAGAAAGAGACCCGAGAAGACAGGCGTTGAGGGGAAGAAGAAAAATTCTGCTCGGGGGGGGAGCCGGGCCGTTTTGACAGGCAGCAAAAAGGAGTCAGTCGGCATAATAGAAAAGGAAAAAACCTTCTTAGTCGGAAAAGAGAGGCTAGGAGGGATGCCGCTGAAGAATGGGGGGGGGGCCAAAAAAAGGCGGGTTCATCAACTATGCTAGGGGGGTTTGAAAGGGATGCAGGAAGGCAGGCTTCTCGGGCGGCTGAGAGGGGAAAGTACTCTCGTTGCGGAGAAATCGGTTACTTCACGGGAAAAGGGGGACGATTAATTACCGCCCAAAAAAAGCCACGGCTAAAGGGAGGGGAATGTGTGAAGAAACATATTGGACAGCCCGTTACTATTGGGAAGTCCCGAGTCTAAGGGGGCGGCCTGCACTATATCAATTATCAGGGAAAAAAAACCTAAGAAGACTCGTAAAGGGTTTATCTTCTTAGAAAAAAAGCGGCGGAAATCAAGGGAAAAAGGGAACGGGGGGATAGGGAATAGGGAAAACATCTGGGGGTCGGGGTCATATATATAAGAAGGTTCTTTCCATGAGGAGGTCAGTCTCGTACAAGGGGATACGTGACGAGTGTCCTGCTCTCGCTTCGCAACGACCGCGCCCGGTACGAGAACTGATTATGGGGGAGGAAGCAACAAACTACTTCGCGCAGAAAAAAACTCGTTCAGGGAAGAATTACGCTTAGTTTCCTACAGATTGGTACCCAGCGGGTGACGTTAAGGGAAAAAGGAAAGAGGCAGCCAGCGGCGCCCGGCGAAAAAGGGGAAGTTGGATTGAAAGAAGAAATTCCGTTGGGGGGGGGGGCGACAGAAAGTGGACAGGGATGCCCTTGGTAAGATAAAGGCAAGGGTGCGATCCCAAGGATGAGGAAAAAGATGGGGGCGATGTGACGAAGGGGAACGTCTCTAAGTCAATGGCAAAACATCAAGACTAAGGGGACCATTTTGAGAGGGGAAATCGAAGGATGGAATTGCCACGGATAGGGCGGTTTTATGAGGAACGGGGGGGGGATCCATCGGCTGGACGCGCGTTCTTTTCTCGCACGGGAAAAGGCCAGCTTTTTCATAACGGAGAAGAATGTATTAATTCGAAGAAGTTGGAAAACGAGGGACAACCGCTGTCGGGAGAGAACAAATCATATCACTTCACCGTAAGCCATTTCAATGTAACTTTTCACAAAAGGGTCGAGGAAGGGATATCTATCCGAACAGCAAGAGGGGGGAACTCTACTGAGCGGAAAAGGGGCGTCTATTTCATGATGAGAAAGAATTTGGTGCGTCAATCAAATTCGCGACTACGGAAATATCATAAAAAGGGGCCTCCCGAGAGGCACCGAAATCGGAGGGGTACCCGGGTTATTTCAGACTGTAAAAGCTGGCCTGAAAAGACGGGGCATTTTTAGAGAAGGACTGTTTTTACTTCTTCAGGGGGAAGAGAAAAAGCTTTCTCTGGGATCGGGAAAATTGAAAACCTTCCAGGGAGTCTCCGTAAGAGAGGCAAAAAACTGAACAAACTGGAAAAAGGGGTACCCTGTGGTCATTATAGCGAAGAAAAAGGCGCGTGCTCCAGACGAGATGGAGAAAGTAGGGGGGGGGATGACGCACCATCTGGGGGAAAGAATGTCCCTTGGCCCTGGGAAAAAGGGGAGGGGGGTGGTAAAACCTCTTGGAGAGGAAGAGGGCGAAGTTATCGAAAGACAAAACACCAAAATCCAAATAGGGCCGGGGAAAGCGGTGCGGCAAGGGAAGGGAAAAGATTATCTTCCCATAGAAAAATCGGTTGACAATGAACAGAAAGAAAACACGCAGAGAAGTGCCTTCAAGACGTAGGTGCTGAGAAAGCGCTGGCACTTGTTTAAAAAAAGCCTGTGAAAAGATCGCGAGCTGACGCTGAAAAGCAAACAGACTGAGTAGCACGATCAGCATAAGTTCAGTAGCGGTTGAGAGGGGGGGGAAGGAAAGGGTCCCAAAAAAGGAGAGTTAGAGAAATGTTCACAAAGAGAAAAAATGCAATACCACTCACGGGTCGTAAAGGAAAGCAAGAAAAAAGGGGGGGGGGGACCTATTTGGGGGGAGCTAAAACACACTACTTATAAAAGAAGGGAAGGGGGAAAAAAGATTATGCTCGGAGCTTACGGTTGACGGCGCGGGGTCAAAGGTAGGGTGAAGTTTTGTTTGCACGACGGGGGCAGCGTTATGCAAGGACGATACGAAAAAGCACTCTTTCAGCTTGCAAAGAGGGCGAAACAGGAGGCAAAAGCAGCTTTAGCAAACAAAATTCTCGAGAAGGGGGACCTGCAGAACCAAGTTCTGAGGAAAAGTCGCTCTATTCCATCTGGGGGGAAAAATTGCTGGTTGATAGAAGAGAGCCATTATTGCCGCTTACTGGGAAAGACTGAGTCCGCGCACGGCAGAAAAAACGCCATCTCGCTCACAACAAAAGTTTCTGCCGTAATGGCCGTGAAAAAAAGATAGTGTCCGGAGTAAAGTTGCTGTCAATTCAGGGGAGAAAGAACCATCCAGTCGCCGAGAAGGAGAAGAGATAGCGCGACGGGAGTCATTCCCAGGGCTCAGTGAAGAAAAAAGACGGGGTTTTTGTTCTAAGGGGGGGTCTTTTGGAATGTGGTAACAGGGTCCCTTTGGAAATGGTCGCGGAGGAGTAGGGAGCCAAAAAAAAAGGCAGCAATAAAAAAGAACTAAACCTGATTCACAAATAGGGGGGCGCAGAGAACCCAACGGGGCTCACGCGCATAATCCGGGAACGTCTTTATCCAGGGGAGACGGAAAAAAAGTATCCTAAAGGGGGGATTGCCTTAGAGGGAGGGAAATTTGCTACCTGCTAGGGGTTTCTATACGGGGGGTTTGGGAAAAGGAGGTTGGTTCCCAAGGAAAAGTCAACTGACAGTCAAGCAGCATGGCGCTGGAGGTTCTACTCAGTCAGGGCGTGCAGACAGCGTCAAGGGAGACAATTGTGGACTAAAATAGTGCCCCGAGAGGGAAAGCGCACCCTACGTCGTAAGCGTCAAGGGGAGAAGAGTCTTTTTCTTGGCAGTGGCCAAAAAGGGCCCCGTCATATGGAATTAAAAAAAGAAATCCTTGCAGGAATATTTTGGCTGGGGAGGGGGTGGAACCTTTTCGATCACTAAAAGAGGAGGCCAAGCAGTTGGACAAGAAGGGGGAACGAAGGGCCAATTCCATTCAACCCGCTCAGTAAAAGATGGGGGCGTCTCAAATAATCATCGACGTTCAAACAAGAAGACCGCGGATGACCTTTGGCAGGCGTATAAGGAAAAACAGGAATTCTCGTTGACGAGAGGGACCGAAAAATAGGGAGAAAAAAGAGCGTCTATCGCCAAGAGAAGAAGATTCCGGGGACGGACGCGAAGGGAAAACTCTCGGAGTCCATAAAAAGGGAAGAAGAAAAAGGGGACCCACTTACAAAAAGGGAAAGAGACCAGCACCTGCACCGGTACAATCACGGAGATTGTTACTGGCGGGCATGCCGTGGTGTCTTTCCGGAGGAATTTTAAGAAAAGGAACCAAATGACTTTATAGAATCGGGGGGAGCGCCTGAGTTTTCGCTCATCAATAGGAGAATCCAGTCGAAAAAAGAAGGTGGTTCCAGCAGCGCACAGGGAAGACCATATTAATTTTGGCCTGAAAAGGGGGAATAGGAGGGGGGTATCAGAGAAGGGCCTCTGTCGTGGCCAGCGCGAGGGGACCAACTTCTGCGCTTGAAGATGTGCCGGGTATGAAAGATGGGGCAAGGGGGAGGGTTATATCCTGCGCCGCAGAAAAAGGAAAATGGGATCATTCCCAACCCAAGTCCGCGATCATAAAAAAGGAGGAAGAGGGTCAAGCCTGGAAGAACAACATGGGGGGCACGTGTGGGGATCGTTGTAATTGACCTTCCGGTGACCTGGCGGTGAAGAGGAAAAAGCGCCTCCCATTATTGGAGGGGAGTAATGCCCGCAAAGTTGACGGGCAAGTGCCTTTAGAAAAATGTCAAGGAAGGACTCGTCGGGGTGAAAAAGTCTCCGCCGGTTGGGGGAAAGGAAAAACCTGCCACGCGTGGAAGAAAGGACTTAACTCCGCATAGAGAGAAGGAAAGACTCATAGGCATTAAAAAGGCAAAGCAGTTTGTACCCAACTAAAAGGGGGAGTTGTAGGAACGAAGCGGGAAAAGAAAAGAGAACGAGTCTTTCAGAATTTCTCCGCGGGGGGGGGGGGTGAAGAAAACACTATCAAAAAGGAAGGTCATTACCGTGATCTGGGAAAAGAAGCCGAACTGAGAAAAAAATTGGGGAGAAAAGACACCAACCTCCGGTTTGATTTAGGGGGTTGGGCATCGAAGCTTCAAAAAAGGGAAATGTGAAGGGGGAAGGTAGTGGGAGCAGAAGAGTGCAAAAGGCGTCTCTTGCGGCGAGGGGGTCTGGAGTTCAAAAAGCAAGAACACGAGAGCCGAAAAAAAAAAAGGTCTTCCAAACTTCAACTGAAAGGGAAGTGGCGGGCGTTACACGCTGGAGGGCAGGTACTCATTGACCGGACCGAAGGAAAGAAACGCTACGGGTCACCTTGGAAGGACAACGAGAAGCCCGGCGCTTGGGTGTTTGAGCAGCCTGGGACGTGAGGATAGCATAGTAAAAAAAGAGGTTTGCGTGCAGCACAAGAGGGAGGGGTAAAGACGGTGCTCCAACAACAAAAAAGAGAGAGACCGTTTCCTCTTAGATGCTGCCGCAAAAAAAAAAAGAAAAAGAGAAAGAGGCTCTCATAAAGGGGGGCCTGTGCTTCTCGGAAAGAAGGGGGGGGTAGAAGCGGTCGGAAGGGTGAAGTCAAATCTGGGGGAAAGAAGGACGATGACTGACGCCAGGGAAGGGGGATTTCGTTGAAGTAACGAAAGGTACGCTATGGAACGGAAAGTTGATATTTGGAACTCAGAAGGGGAAAAACTGCGCCGGCAAGAGAAGAATAGCGTGGGGCCCACTCACTGGGACCAAGGAGGAGTCAAGACATACGGGTGGTAACCTGAAAAGAAAAAGCTGCGGTAAATCAAATTCAAGGAAAGGGAGAAAAGAAATGGTGTCATTGGATAAGTTCGGCTTAAAGCTCCCTTTACTTACACGATTGGAGGTGAGGTTAAGAAGTTCCGCACCAACCCGCGAGAGACTCGTTTCAGGTCACGGAGGAAAGCTATTTTCCTACAAAGGGGAGGGAATACCCCAGCTTGAAACCTTAGGGGAAAGGGACCGATTGCCCTCGTCAGCCAGAGGAAGGGGCATCTTGCCCTTGGGGGAAGGGAGTGGAATTGGGAATTGCAAAAAGGGCAGAGAATGAGAAATTCAGGGCCTACGAGTGCGGGGGACCGAAAGGGGGGGAAGATCAGATAGAAACTGTTACTTTTGCGAGGGAAAAAAAAATGGGAGGCGATTACGCGATGGGAAACGGCAAGGTTTAAAGTCTCGGAAAAAAAGTTCAAAAGAGAAAAAACTACGTTAATGGTTTCGAGGAGGTCCTTCGGATCAGGATGAGTTACGTGTTTTATTGATAAGACGGGCTCAGGTTGGAAGGAAAAAAGTTTCTTTTCTCTCACTTGAAGAAACCTAATGAGCCTCGGGGTCAGAAAGGGGGAAGTCGTGAAGCTTATGTAGGACACCGAGCTGTGGCCACAACCGGGGTCGAAGAAGAATTTCTCATATCACTGGGGAAGGGGAGGCCAATTATAGTTACAAGGGGTGGATATGTAACTGAAAGGGGAACAAACCGGAGAAAAGAGAGACAAGGTCCCATCTCTACTGATGAGCTAAAGAAGGCGATTAGGAAATCAGTCTCAAAAAGAACACAGGGAAGGGGGCGGTCTCTAAAATTCGCGGGAAAAAACGAAGGAAGATCTCGCAAAGCCAGTAAAGAGGTCTCGGTAGAAAAGGGGCATGTTCTGTTTGCAAGAAAAAGCTGGCCACGGAACGGAAGGAGGGGAGGGGGGAATCCGCTGACTGGGGGAAGTAATCTCGTAAGGCGATTTTTCGAGTTCTTGGGGGAGAAGGATTGAAACTCTCGGATAGACGCGAGAAGGTAAGGAAGATCTCAATCACGGTCCCTCAAGGGGGGGGGCCAAACTGAAAGAAAAAATGTACCCTGTGAGGGCGAAACAAATGGCCAAGGAGATGGCTCCATACCTCGATGATGGGGGGGGAGGAACCAGGCCTTGTGAAAAGAATTGATGAATTGCCCTGAAAAAAGAGGGGGGGATTGGTTGGGTAAAACACGAGGGGGAAGAGTCCGAGAGGAAAGGTAAGTATAAACTCAAAACACCTGAAAGAAGGGCCGTCATAAGGAGGCCGTTCGGTTTTCGAAAAGCCCATCGGGGGGGGACTGCCACAAAAAAAATTTCGATTAAGACGTATTTTCTGAAACGGGGCGAGGGGGGGAAGCCTGTTTGAAACAAGAGGACGCTGTGCTAACGGCAAAAAGAGGAAACGCGTAGCGCCATTGAGACCGGGGGAAGGCTGCATTTATCGGGGAGAGACGTTTGACCCAAAAGAGAGAGCTTAAGAAATGGGAAAAAGGAGCAAATCACTCAGAAGGAAAGCGAAGCGGCAAAACTTTCTTTTTTGGAAAAAGAAAGACGCTGGCGGAATAGTGGTCACCCGGAGTAATGGAGAGAGGGGGGGGTCGCGCGGTGGAACATGGTATTATTTAGTTTTGGTGAAAAGGGAAGAAGGGACAGTGGACGGGGAAAGAGACAGACCCTGCGCCAACTTGAAAGAAAGGTACCGGACGGGGAAAAATGAGTCAAAGCAACTAGGTTAGAAAAAAAAATTCTCCAGTCTTTGACCCTAAAGGCGAAAGGCTCGCTATGAGGGGCTTCTTCTCTTCAAGGGAGGGGTGGGAAAGGAGTCTCCTCCATGATTAAAGACTCGGGGACTGCTAGAAGAACGTCCATACGGAGAAAAAAAAAAAAAACAACAAAGGAGAGGGGAAGAGGGCAGGTTTTCGCCGTAGAGATCTCTCCGGAAAGAAGTACGTGCGTTCAGAAGGAGGAGATCAAAATCCAGGCAAGTAAACCCTAGATGTACATATCTCTAAGGGGGAATCCACAGAACAAGACTCGGCGCGTTTGGGGGGGGAGAAAGAAGTGGAGGGTGACGAAGGGTCCCTTTGCCTCTTGAAAGTGGAAAGGAAGAGTACGGGCAGGTCAAAGAAAAAGGCATAACCAAACTTGAGGACGGAAAGCACGTGACACGGGGAGGAAAGAGCCTCTCATACTCTGGAAAACCAGAGGACTGTAGCTTTTGAAAAAAACGCAAAAACAAAGAAAAGGAGCCTCCAAAGGGGGAAAGTTCCTTACGGAGGGATTGAAGCTAGGAGGTGTTAAGTCTCTACGCGATAGGGGGAAAGGAATTTGTAAAAGAGGAGAAAGAAAGAATCGTCCGCTCAGAAGAAGAGGAATCATCGAAAGACTCATCTGGGGAAAAAGAACAGCTGCTACAAGGGGGAGTGGACTAAATAGTAAACCTACGTCTTAACGAAGTCTAGGACTGTTGCTTGGGAAAGGGGGCACCTATTTGGCCCGTAAGGATAAGCAAAACCAGGACTCAAGAGGAAGTGTCCAGGCCCGGGGATTGGACTGGGGAAAGGTTGGTTCTACTTACCTGGTCGTAGATCAATCATTTTTACAACCACCTCAAGGAAAAAGAGGGAAAATTCTTCGGCCTCTCAGGGGAAGGGGAGTCATCCCTCTATCTTTTATTTAAAGAAAACGCCGCGGATGACAATTGGGCCCATTGGAGGAAAAGATATAAAAGGGGCGATTCACTTTTTAAAGAGAGGACCTGAGAGAGACCCACGATAGAGAAATAGAGATATTGGAGGAAGGGATTCCACCATAAGAAATATTACTGACTCCGATGAAAGGATTCCCATAAAAAGCATACCGTCTTACCAGGAAGTGTCCCACTGACCGTCTGACATAAGGAAAGGTTCCCACTCACTCGAAGGAGGTGCCGAAAATTGTGGGCGGGCGTCAATTCCGGGGAAATCTTTCAGTCCGGAGGGAAGAGATGGGATTCTCCCTCACATGACCAGGAGTGAATTTCATAACGGGCTCTGGGGGAAATACATCAGATAGATCTGCCCGAAAGGGGGGATACTTAGAGAAGGGTGGAAGTTTAAAAGTTACTCTCAAAGAAAAAAAAGGAAGCCTGGGAAAAGTGGGGAGTGGTGGTTATCTTCAAGGTCCGTACAAAGAGGAGTGCCACTTCTGCCAATCCGACTCCTTTCCGTTATGAAAATAGCATGGGGGGAGGTCAGCTTGTCAGGAAAAAAGAACGATACACTGAATTATGGATGGGAACCGTCGTCGCGAGAAAGTAACAGAGCGGCAGATCCAAACCCAAAAACGTACTATACAAACTGGTTCACGTGGGAAGTCAGTTGGGGAAAGGGAACCTTGAAGAGAAACACTCGCCTCCAATGAGGGGAGTCACAAGCTTGATCGCAAAAGTTCTAGGTGATGCCTTAAAGAAAAAGTGACATATCCACCGGGGAGGGGTTTGCCACCAACTAAAAAACTCGCCGGTGGGGGAGGAAAAACTTCCCGCTGGAAACAAACAACCTCTAACCCTAAGAACGGGGAACTCCGAGCGGGCCATTACGCGAAGTGACCACTAAAGGTGGGGGGGAAAAAATGTGTAGAACTAGAGGAAACCTAGTCTTTGCCCAATCGGAGGGGGGGGACTAGCCGGGTGTGCAGGAAATCCCTATCACAAAGATACCGGGAGAGGGGGAAAAGAAGCACCGAACTGAGAAACATTGCGAGTTTGACTTTGGGATTTAAAAGGAAAAGAGTCAAAAAAATGCAGAAGTACTTTAGTCAGTATTGGGAGAAAGAGAAACTTCTGCGCTGGAGGCGCCGGGAAGCGGAAGATCGAAAGGGCTCACCTTCACTAGCCGTCACTCTGGGGAAAAAAACTGCAAAGAAATTAAAAAGTGTAGAAGGTTTAGGAAGAAAAAAAAAGGGGCGTCATTCATCGTCACGAAGGGGAAAGATCGCCCGAAAGCGCTAATTCCAAAAGGAGTTCCGGTCCAGCCGAACTGGGGGGGGGGGGGGGTTGGGGAAAGGGAAAAATCCCTTTCCAAACATTTTCAGAAAAAGCCGCCGGCCGTTTTGCGGCAGAAAAAGACAAAAAGGGAGATATGAAAAGGGAATCTCTCCTCAAAAAAATATATATATACCGTTTCCTGGAGAAAGAGAGGGGCTTCGCAACGCCAAGGAGGAAGGGAGGAAGGCAATCAGAAATGTTGGGAGGGGCCGGGCTCTCGGCGGACTGGACAAAGAAGGGGAGTAGCGGAGAGACGTCACTGGTAAAGAGCGTGAGGACGCACGACACAAAGAGAGGGTGTTGTAAGTTTGGCAGAAGGCGCCGGTGATAGTGGGAAAAAAAAATCTTCCGCTGAAGGTGCCAATAGAAGAAGGGGGGGGGGAAGATCTGCCGAACGCCTACGCTTAAACTAGAGTCGCTCGGGTAGGCCCAACCCGCGGCGGGGGAAAGGGAAAGGGGGTGTGTCGTGAAAAAAGCAGTTCGTGGCTTACACCAAGAAAAAAAATAAAGGGAGAAAATTGGGAGGGGGGTGATGTCCGTCAACAACTCCGAGGGAAAAGAGTTGCGAAAGAAAGGGGTTCAGGTCACGGAAAGGACTACAAAGTTTATTCAAACCTGGAAAAGGGACCATGAGCGTTAATGCCCAGGAAATCTAGCGGAGTTCCGCGGAGTAAAACGAGGAACAGCTTGGAAGAACTGCTATACTTAGTAAAAGGGGGCAAACTATAGTGCGTTGGAGGAAAGGTGGAATATAAATCAAATCAGGAGTGGACTTGCGATCAAAAGAGAAACGAGACTAATGGTAGGCTATGGGGAAGGAGTCCCCTTCAATGGGGAGAAGAAAGGGAAGGAAAAACGAGCGTCCAAAAAAAAGGAAAGGGTGTCTATTACTGTCAGTATGTGAATCTGAAGAGAAGGGGGAGTGTGGTAGAAGCGAACCGTTTTTTCCCTTAATCCATCATTCAGTCCAGGGGGGGGTCGCAGGAAGTATATAACAAGATATGAGGCCCATCTTTTTCCAGGCTGATGGTAGGAAGGAAGTGGAAGAAGACGCTGGGGCCAATCCATATAACCCCAAGAAAAAAGAAAAACAAGTCAACCGTAAGGGGGCTGGACGCGTGGGGAATGTAACGAGCGGGCTGGGGAACAAGGGAAATAATAAAAATGACGCTCAACGGTAGATTAGCAAGATGATAAATCAAGATTCTGCTACAAAGAGAGAAAATTACTCTGGGGAGCGCCGAAGAAAAAACTGCATTGCCTGGGAAAAAAAGGCAACCGATAGCTTGAATTGTCCCCTTCAGTGATGGGCGATGTCAGAAACAAGGCCTTGAAGACGAAGGCGTTTTAGGGAAGAGGAAAGGGGGGGTTTAAGGAAAAGCCTATTTTCTTCTGGTAATCGAGGGGAAACGATAGGAATCAGCGCGGGATTTGTGAGAGAGAATCAGGGCCCTCTCATGAAAAACCCTGTGGGGAATTATAGCGAAGAACAAGGGAAAGAAGCCTCTTCTTCTCCCATAACGCGTTAGAAGGGGGAAGGGGGACACAAAGTGTAAAAGTGAATGGAATTGGCACCTTACGTGAAGGGAAGGGGGGTTGTTAAACAAAGGAATTTATCTACCAGGAGGAAACAAAAACAAGAAAAAGGCCAATCCAAAATAGAGGAGGCGGAAGAGGGGGTTCCTAAAGAAAAACCCTCGTTTGCCACTGCGTAAAGCCAGGAGCACATGAGACTTGCGATTAAGGAAGGCGCGGGCACTATTTTAGTCAGAAAAAGGTTTGAACCAATTGGGAAAAAAAATTTCTGAACGGCAAAAAGGAAAAGAAAAAAAAAATGGAACTCGGGGCATGAGGCGGAACGTTCACAGGTAATCGATCGGGGGGGAACAAAGACGTTGAACACAAATCAAAAGGTCCACAAAGAAGAAGCAGGGGAAAGAAACCGTAAAAGGAAAGAAAAAATTAGGCCATGGGGGAGAAAGGTCAGGTGTTTTTAATGATCTACACAGGCTGGCGGAATATTGGAAGAGACGCGTAGAGTAGGTGGGGAACGGTTTCAGGTATTTGTGAAGGGGGAAGGGGGGGGGTACACAGGAAAGTGAGTCACTGACGAGACGCCCCGCAAAGGGACCCGGCGACACAGGATCAAGGAGGAGCAAAACAAAAAAAGGCGTCCGATGCAGGAAAAAGAACTTTTTCTATGACTTACCAAGATCGATGGGCGCCGTGGGCTGGGTTTGATATCGCCGAAGGGGAAGAAAGGAAGTACGAGGTGCAGTCTATCTCGGGAAAAGAGAAACACATCATCTCAGGGAGGGAGGAAAAGATATAGATGGGGACGTGCGCGGAGCAGCTGGCCCGAAGTACGTTAAAAATCAAATCACTCATCCAGCGACGAGAAAAAAGGTGTAGGCGCCGAAAAGTCCTGGACAAAGACGCGAAGGGGGGGGGAAGGGGGGAAGTAAAACTGTGGTCCTGTGGGAAAAGGGCCCGCTTTAAAGTGCCACGAGAACGCGCAAACACGGGCATACACAAGAGACGACCCTGATTGAAGAGCGCATCTCCCACTGAAAAGGAAAAAAGAAATCAGGACAAGATCCCCAAAGTCTGGAAGAGGGGTGATCTCACTCAACAACAAGAAAAAGGGGACGAAATTCTTGCTTTCCGTGACGAGTGGGGGGAAAAAAGGCCCTCTTCTTTTGACTGGAAAAAAGAGTATTTTGGTGGGGAAAAAGGGGGTTCCCAAGTCGGAAGAAAACTGACGGTCCGACGAAAAAGATGGCGCTGATCAGAGGGAATTTTGCTACTAAAACTCGTGGGAGGGGAAAAGCGTAATGGCGAGAAAAGTGACTAAAATAGGGCCAGAGCCGGAGGCTTAATCGCATTCTCATGTGAGGGGGACGGGGGTTTGTCTGGAAGAAACGGAATATTGGAAGTCTAAAAAAAAAAAAAAAAGTCTTAGGAAAGAGGTTGGATTGGCGGGGGGGTTCCTACTTACCTTGGAGAATCAAGGAGAGGAGCAAGAAGGGGGAAAAACAGAAAAAAAAAAACCCTGACGAAAGGGGAAGAACGAAGGGCAATGGAAGAAGCAAGGATTTTTGTATTCATCCAAAAAAGGGGGTTTATCATCTGCTGAGCAAGAAGGGGGAAGGTGTTCTTCGCTATAAAAGAGCGATTCAGTTGAGAGAGGGAAAGAGGATTACTTATACACAAGATCGAGTCTAAATAGAAAGGAGGAAAGGGGGGGAAAAAAACTGAAGGGGACCGTAAAACCGTCATCTATCCAAAGAAATTCCAGGCCATCTTGTCCCCACTGCAAGCTGAATCGCCCAGCAACTGACAGGGCGGTGCGAGGCTTGTGGGGAACGGCTGCCGGGGGAGAGGATTCTTCCGTCGAACGATTTGAGAGAAAACAAAAGGGAAAAAGTTGTAGAAGTCGCCTTCGTTTTCGGGGAGCAGAGAGAGCGCAAAACGAACATGAGGGATCTGGAAAAGTGGGGGGGGAAGAAAAAACGAGGCACTGTGGAAAAGGTCCTATTAATTGTCCTTCTGGGGGGGGGGTGAAAATCAAGGGCAAAGGGGGGGCCCATCCAAAAGGGGAAAAACTTCTCGACTTCATGGAAGGAAACGATTCAGTGGCCGTTATGAAAAGGATGGGGACTCTTCATTTGCGACGCCCAAAAAAACAAAACCACCAATAAAAAAAAACTGAATGATTGATAATTCAAAAGCGCGATCATAAACAAGGTAAAAGGCGGGAAAGTCCAATCCTGATCGAGAGGTATTTGTTCCCGTCTCGTTGGTCAAAGGAGAAGGACCATGGGCCGGAGCCAGCGCCTCCCAGGGGGATTGATCGACAAAGGGAAAGACGGTAATAGGGGGGAGAGGTCTTCCCCAAGTGCAAAAAAAAACGCAACGCGGAACAGAAAAACGGCCTTTCTCAGTCTCAGAATCAAAACTTCCCCACGCCGGGGGGGCCGGGGAGAAGCGAACTCACGGGGAAAGGGCTGGCAATCGGGGCCATTACGCGGGGGGAGAAAGAAAGGTGGTGAAAGCCAAGGGGGGGAAAAAGAGTGCCCTGAACCGAGGCTTTCGAAAGAGGAGGGGGGACTGATCCGCTGAGTTTGGGGGGGGTCAGAAATCAAAGCCAAGGAGGTCGTTAAAAAGGAAAAAGTTAACTGAGAAACAATTTCTTATAAGAAAGTGACTTTGATGTCAAAGGGGGCCAAATCAGCGCTTACACAAAATGAAGTAGTCCTTATTGTGAGCAGAGATAAGGAGAATAAGGAGGCCGCAGCGGAATAGGAGGTTCAAAAATATCAACGGTCGTCACAGGGGGGTTTTTCCACGAGCCGCACTCAGGGGAGAAAAAGGAAACGAACTTTCCTGTGAAGCTCTTGGCGTCATTCATCGGGAAGGGGTAAAAGAAAAAAGATATCGAAAAACTCGCTGAAGATTCCGTCCCCCTCCCGAAAGGAAAAGGTCCAAACATTTCTGGGAGGGGAACAGGGCGATGAAACAGGGGTTTGCTGCAGCACAATCGAGGAGAAAACGGTAGATTCAAAACAAAAAGAAGAGGGAGAGTAAACCTGTTTCCTATTATGAGGGGTGTGCTGGCCAAAAACGGCCAGGGGGAAGAGAAAAAGAGCGAGAAAAGGGGGGGCTAACATGCTCGCTTCTAGAAGAACAGGGAAGAGTAAGTAAGAATCGGCGTAGAGGGTAGGGGACTATTAGGGTTACTACATTAGGAAGAGAGGATAAAGGGGAAGGAGGTGAAAAGTTTGAAGAAACAGGGGGGGAAAAAAATGAACTTTCTCCGTTGAGGGGAAAGAAAGGGACGCTTTCCGGGAAAAAGGAAAGAAGTTTAAGCTTTTTGGCAGTAAGAAGAGACACTAACTAGGGGAGACATCTTTTTTAAGCTGCTTAGTGAAAGGAGGGAAATGAAAAGTCAAGAAGGGGGCGTGATAAAGAAATTGTGGAAGGGGCTTACACGGGGCGCTTCAAGAACGTAAGAACAAAGTGGCTGGAAAGGGTCTTCAAAAAATCCGGCGGCGCAGGACCAACGACTATTGAGAAAAAGCTTCACGCTTTAGTTCCGGGGGAAAGTTCAAAACCTTTAGTTGGGGGGGGATCTCTTTAATGGGCCAGGTTGCAAGGTCATCCAGAAAATGCTGAGTTCGCGATGCCCATTCTCCAGGGATTGCAAAACGGCGAAAAGAAAGGAAGTTGGTGGCAACACAGACGTTGTCCCTTGGGAGGAAGCAAACCTATACGGCCTCGGGGCGGATCAAGATGCGGAAAAAAGAGGGGGACGCATGCAGGGTAAAGGAGCGAAGGGAAAAAAACACCTATACTTGGGCACCCAACTATGACGGGGGAACCAGTGGGGTTCTATGACGGACGTCCGGATTGGAATCTGAAAGGGTGTTTTATGACGAGGCGAACAGACGGAAGGGGGAATTCTCCAAGCATTCAGAGGAGGAGTGCCGGGCGGGGCAAGAAGATAAACCCCTAATGATCCCCATCGGGAAAAAGTCGTGAAGCACGAAATGGGGGGGGGAAGAAAAAGGGGGTCCAAAAAGCCTACGATGGGGGAACAAAATGGTATCAAAAGTAAATGAATGCCAATTCATCTGCTTTTCCCCGTGCGCGATGAGAAAGGAAGAAGATCGACATCATGGCAAGAAAATCTTAATTATCTAAAAATCCGGAGAAAAAAAAAGATTCTCTACAAAGGTCATTGGGAGGAGGCGCTGGACGCCGACGGGAGAAGCATACGAAGAAAGCCATTCAAAAGGGTAGAGTAGGGTCCCAGGGAAGGTGCTGGGAGGTCAGGGAACAAGACTGGAAAAAAAGGATGCGGGGCCGCTTACCTTGGTTTAGAAAAAGGGCCGTCCGGGTAAGGATTCTGGTAATCTGTTCCATAATGATATAGACGCGAGAGGGGGAAAGACGTAAGAAGCAGAATCAGGGAAAAAGCACCACTTAATCGCGGGGAAGGCATTAAAAGAAAAAAAAATGGCCAAAGGGCAAAGGTGCTCCAGAACAGGATGAAGAGGATAGAAAGTGGATGACGCACCATCTGGGAACTGGGGGGGCCCCTGCAACGGTGCGGAAAAAAGGTTTTAAACCTGCTTAGGAAGCGAAGTGATCGAACAAAATTACGGAGAAACGAAAAATCCAAATATTTCCTAAAAGGCGTCGGGTTTTGAACAAAGATGAGCCCATTCGGGGGAAAATAGAGGCCAGAAAAACAGGGAAATAACAGTGTCGGGACTTATTTTTGGCTAGACCGGGAAGCACTATTTGGATTTTTTAAGGAGGCAAGGCAAGAGTTCTTAACTTCAACAAGAAAGGGCTTCGATGAGAAAGGAGGGTCCATTCTTATCTTAAAGGAGGGTTTGATTCATGCAGGGGGGTATCGAAAGGGAGTTTCCCAAAAATACTAAGGGAAAGTGAATGAATGGAAAAAAAATAAGGCAGGGAAGAAGGAAATCCTTACAAGTTAAATCAGAATTCGGGGGGGGGGGAGTCTAAGTGACTTGGGGGGGGGGGATAAACTACTGATAAGACGATAAGGGTCGGATTATCGCGAGCTTTACAGGGGGAAATCTGCGCTGTGGGGAGGGATCATTTTAGTAGTTAGGGAGCAACGTGCCTTGGCTCTTGGGAGAGAGAACGCCCCTCACTTTTCAAGGTGGAAAAAAAGGAAGGGAAAATCTTTAGGCAAACAAAAAAAAATTCGGAAAATGAGAAAGGGGTAATGAAAAACTTAAAGAAAAGAACCTCTTATTTATCTAGAAACTGGTGATGGGATAGAAACCTCCGTGAATTGCAGGAAATCGCGAAGGCGAAACCCCATCTAGGGAAAAAAAAACAACAACGGAGAGAGGAAAAAGGGGTGACGCCTCTTGCCGTGAAGGACTAAAGGAAAAAGGAAGGGGGAACTGTGGCGAGGGCAATCACCAAGCCAGTCCGCCCGGCAGGAAAAAAGAAAAGGAAAAGTCGCTCACTGACTTCATAAAGGACAAAGGGAACAAGGTGCACCCAGAATGTTTTTGGTTGCTAAAAGTTGCTGGGATGAAAAGAGGTTGCCCGCTGAAAAGTGGCGCAGGGAAAAGGAACGTCCGTGAATCAGCAGAAACTTACTACTACCCTGAAAAAAAAAAGGGAACCGCGAAATAAAAAGGAAATCCGTCGCATAAGAAAATATTCCTCCATCGTCTTTATCCAGGGAAGAAAAGAAAAACAAGAAGGAGCAAGAAAAGGACTTGATTTCTTACGGGTGACTTGGCCTGCTCTTCTTTGTACAGTGAAAATCAGAGGAGGATGTGGGGTTCTTTGTGGGGGGGGAAAAAAGAGATCGGGAAAGGAAAAAGTCCGCTCAGCATGCGCGAGCGACGCTGTGCTACTCCGTCTGTTGGGGGGAAAAAGAAGAACAAGCGTCATTGAGGTTCAACAGGCGGGGACATCCAGAACAGCACCTACGTCTTAACTGTTGCTTGGGGCAGTGGCCACGCGGGGGGGGAAAATATTGGAAGTAAGAAACCAAAAAAGGAGGGCCAATGTGGGGAGGTTGGTTTCTACAAGGAACTTCGCCCTCTGAGCAAAAGAAGGTTTGGGAAAGGACTAAGAAGTAAAAGGAAAGAGACTTAAAGGGAGTCATCCACTCTATCTTTTGCGGGCGTTCGGGAGCACGCCGAAAAAAGGGGGGGCAATGTGTTCTTCGCTAGGA
>Ga0179593_1443358_pt1 | contig 31455 bp, 60 predicted proteins | sample CZODoug2_1_08_16_FD_185931 | JGI IMG/M metagenome (GOLD analysis project Ga0179593, IMG submission 185931) | Vadose zone soil fungal communities from Angelo Coast Range Reserve, California, USA - CZODoug2_1_08_16fungal (PacBio error correction) | ecosystem: Environmental > Terrestrial > Soil >...
ATTTAAAAAAAAAGGGGGGGCAAGGTTCACAGGTGAAGACTAAATAGGGGGGGGGGATTTTGTGGAACCTCCGTGGTATTGGAGGGAGGATTGAGTGCCGGCCAAAGGAGGTGCCGCTAAGGGGGGGGAGCATTAACGGAATCGGGCAAGAGGTACGACATTGGACAAGGAAGGGGGGAATCAAGAGGGGTGGAAGGCAAAAACATGCGGGGAAAAAAGAAACAAATCCGGCGGTACAAGTTGGTGTGACCAGGGAAGGAAACAAAAACCCCTTGTGTACGTAAAAAAAATTTGCGAAAAAACAAACACAGGAAAAAAAACCCTACAAAGGGGGGGAAGCGTGGCCCTTGTGCGGGCCGGCGTAGGGGGGGATGGTGTCAGGCAGCTACACCTGAAGAAAAAGGACGAAATTGGTCATTCAAAACCCTCCGTGGCGTGGCGGCATGGGGCTACCGTAGAAAAAGCGAAAGATCGGGAAACTAGAAAAAAGTAAGAAAAAATCGGAAAACTGGAATGGACAGTCGAAACACCGGACTTTGGGGAGGAGGGGCAAATACAGAGGTGAGCGTACAAAATAAAAAATCAAACCCTGGCCTACATCCTAAAAAAAAACGGGTGAAAAAAGTGGTGGAAAAGAAATCGCCGGGACAAAAATCGCGACAAAAGTTGGAAAAGCAATCAATGGAAGAACATCGGAACGGTCAGGAAGAAGGAGAACTAACCTAAACCCCCAACAACGAACGGCAAAAAAAAGGAACACAAAGGGTAAAGCATGAAACGAGAAAAAAGTCAGGCCTGGGGGGGTGGAAAAAAGATCAAAATAAAAAAAAAGGGGGCTGTGAAACAGACCCGCAAGAAAAAATGAACTGAATGAGACGAAATAGTCGTGAAAGGGGGGCATGGGAAGAGGGCCATCAAAAGGTCAAGAAATCAAAACGCAGGGGGGAAAGAAATCAAAACGGAAGGGTAAACCCACTTACATGTCAACCGCCTTACAGAGAGAAAAGGTAGACAAAACGAGGAGGGGTTAACGCAAAAAGGTAGCTGATTCCTATTGAAAAATATTGACACGGGGGCAAAGTAACCAGGTTGGAATCCGACCAACCGAAGGGGAAAAAGCCATAAAGCCGTGTACATGGAAAAAGCCGGTAACCCGCCAGAAAACGAAACAGCGAGCAACGGGCATGAAACCCGTGACCGAACTCCAAAAGAGGGTCACCTCACGGGTAACACCAAAAAAAGGGAAAGCCGAGAGGAGCCTTCAGAAGAATCAAAAACGAGAAAAGTCACATACCGCTGCGACGACCGTTTAGCATAAAAAACCGGATCCCAAGAGGGTGGAGCCGGAGAAGCCCTAAGGGAGAAAACAAGTTACAAAAAATACAAAAAAAGGTTACAGGCGGCACATCTCACTTTGTTGGAAAATGAATCGGAAGGGCACGGGTGGGAAGGGAAAAAAAAAGAGTACAGTCCACGGTTGGAAAAAAAAGTAGGTTTTTGTACCCTATTTGGGGGGGGAGAATACGTCGAATGGGAACAACGTGCGGATGGAAAAATCAAAGTGTGAAGGGTAAAGGGATTATCAATGGGGGGGAATGCACACCCTACGTCAATAAAAAATTGAGGGAAAAACAATCAGGAAAGCGGAAGCCCACCTCAATGGAGGAAAAAACAGGTGGGGGGAGATTTCGAAATGAGGGAAACAGACGAACAACTGGGCCAAGTCTCAGGCGGGGTAACTTGGTCCAATCGGCGACAGGGGATTATCAACAGGAGAGGAAAACGCCTCATTAAGATTACTGTCAATTTCAGGACTCCTTTCATTCAAGGGGGAGTAGGAAAGGAATCAGCAAAAGGGGCTCACAAACGGAAAAAAGAACGAAATAGGGGGGGGGCTCAAAAACTTGGGGAACTTTCTGCCTTCAAGGGCTCAAAAGGACATTTTCTGAGAACTTGGCAACGGAAGATCGGCGCGCAAGTGGGAAAATAAACGGGAACCGAAGGTATAAATCACAACCTGTTCTGCCGGAGAGGATCACGAGGGGTGCAAGACCATAAATACGGCAATTGGCCCACAAAAAAAGGGGGGGGGAACAAGGTGGAAAGGCGCGTTTGGGAAAACGAGCTATTAAAAAAAATCAGAAAAAGCAAAGAGGGAATTTCCACACTCGGGGGGGGGGGGCCGCGCTGGGAGCATGTGTTTGGAACGTAGTTCACGCACGAAAAAATGCCACGGTCCGACCTGACAGAAGGAGGGGGAAAACAGGCGAAAAGGGAAACATATAGAAAAATAATCGATGGGACCGAAGAAGCGAGAGAAGACAAGGAAAAGGAAAAAAACCACAATTGGGTAAAACTAGAACAGGTTAAAAGAAATTAACAGAAGTGGGGTGCGATGGAACTATCTAAACAAAGGGGTGCAAACAGAGGGAAACACAGAAAATCAAAATTCAGTAAGATGGACTGGTGACTACAGCTGACCAACGACCCATGGGGAAAAACGAGGGACCGTTCAAAAAATACGACAAAATCGCCGCAACACGGGGGGATAGTCCTCACCCAAGAAAGGAACCCACAAAAACTCCCTGGCTTGATTCAAACGAAACGAAGGGAAACGAGTATCTGGTCGAAGGAAACGGAAAAGGACCAAACAAACAACCGGACGGCTGGTGAAATACCGAAGAAACAGTGGGAAGGAAAGGGGACCTTGCACTTGGGGCTGGGGGGGGGGGGGACGAAAACGGGGCAGAAAGGGGCAAACCAAAAGCGAAGCAAAAGGAGATTAGGGAAAAAAGCAAAAGAGAGGGGACCGCAACTGGACGCGGGGAGTTCACCTTCGAGTGGGGAGGGCTAATTTAAAAAAAAAAAGGCTCTAAAATAAAAGAAAGGGGAAAAGTTCAACCCGGTCCTAGAAAACAAGCTATTCAACAGGAAATGAACGTAAAAAAAACGCGGCAGAAACAAGGAAGGACCTGGGCACTTCCATGGCGAAAAAGATCCAAAAAAGACGCAAAAAAAATGGGGACACCCCAGGGTTTGGGGGTGGGCACGAAAAAACCAAGAGGGGGAAGGGCGGGGTTTGCCGGGCAAAGACAGCCAAGGTGTTAGCCCACCGAGGAGTAAAAAAAAAAAAAAGACACTGAAAAGAAGGCAGCGTTACGGACCCCTGAAAAACAAAAAGGTACCACTTCCGGGAGGGCCCCAGGACCAATGCGCCGCCGAAAAAACCTAAAAAAAAGTGCCGCTTGGGCCATTGAAGGAAAAAACACTCCAAAAAAGTTTGGACCTTTGGGGGGGGAAAGAGAACTCAAGAAGAAAGCCGACAGGGAAAGCAGATTGGAAGGGTCGGGGGGGGGGAATTGCCTGACGTTTGGGGGACAAAGGTCCGGAAAGGGAAAGTGCTTACCTTGAGGCAAAGTTTGGCGAAATCATGGACAAAAAAACAGACCCTTAAAAAACGTGCCAATTGGAAAACAACAAAAAAAAAAAAACAAAACGCAAAAGCACGGAAGACGGGGGGCCGGATTAAGCACAGTGCCACACAAGGAAATGTCTAAAGGGGACAACGGGAGGCTTCCAGGGGGGGGGGATGAGGTGAACAACCGGGGCGCTACTAGACCGCACGGGGGAGAAATGTTGGGGGGACGGGGGAATGGGTAAAATAATAACTTCCGACCAAAGAAAGGCACCAAAGAAAAGGCATTAACCCGGCCGTTCAAGTTCCACGGGGGACAGTGGACCAACAAGTCTGCATGCCAATGGCTATGGGGGGTCTTGCCAAAAAGCAAAAGAAGGGGAAGAGAGACGTAGGCCGGTTGGGGGGGACTCGGTTTTAGGGGAGTACCGTACTAAATACACGGAAAAAGGCAAAGGGGGGGGGAAAACTAGGGGGGGCAAACTAAACTTCCAAAAGATAATTGGGGGGCCTAAAAAAAAAAATGAAAGACTGAACGAGGGGGGGGGGGACCGCGTCCTATGGGGGGAAAGATGACGTGGTGAGAGGATTTCTCTCCATAAAAACAACAACAAAAAAGTGTACTGAAAAAAGGGGAAAGGAAAAAAAAGGGAGGCTGGAAGAAAAAGTCATCGGGGAGAAAAAAAATAGGGACAGAGGGGGGGAAAACGAAGCAGGGCAAGGCGAACAGGAGAAAATTATACCTGTGTCGAACACAACCGGGAAAAAATTGCCTGGTAAAGTAGTGAACTTAAAAAAGGGAACCAAAAAAAGTAAAAAAAGAAACCTTAAAAAAGGAGAGAGAAAGGTGACTGCCGGATCTGGGGGGGAAACGAGCAGCTCAGACAGAAAAAATGTAGTTGAAGAAGTCAAGTTAAGACAGTACTTGGTCAATAGGAGACTTTGGAAAGGGAGGAAGGCAAGGGGAAAATGGTAAGAATGAAACAGCGATAGTTAGCGACGTGGGACTCAAAATCAAGAAAAAACTCAAGCTGACTGCGTCAAACGTCCGTGAGGAAGGGTCTTAATGTAAGGGAATACCGCCTGGCACGGGCGGTAAAAGACCAGTAGCAACTGGGACATAGAGAAAAAGGGGGGAACCCCAGGGAAAAGGGGCAAAGGGGACTCAATTGAACAAATTAAACAACCAAAAGGGAAAAAAAACGGGAGTTGCACCTTATGGGGGGAGGGTGGAGAAGGGTAACCAAGAAAGGGGGTGGACGGAAGAGGGGAAATCACATGCCAACTTTGAAAAAAGCTCGGGGGGGGAGGATGACCTTGTCCTTAGGAAGGGGAAGGGACGGGCAAAAAAAAAAGAAAGCGGGGAACCAGGGGCATCAACAGGACTTCCTAAAGGGGGTGTGTTCTAAAAAAAAAGGGCGCACCGGGGAGGAAAAGTTGCCAGCAACACCGGAAGGTTAAACAGAGCAGCACAGAGGTTAAGAGAGGGGGGTGGAAAAAGGGGGAGAAACACGGGAACGAAAAATCAACAAGCCGTCGTGGGGGGAAACTACAAACCAAAAACGGTGTGGGTCGAGGATAGGGGCAGGAAACGGCAGGGGGCGTCCCATGTCCCGGAGAATCGACAGGTACTGCCAAGGGGGCCCCAAAAAGTGGAAAAAAAAAAAAAAACAGCGAAAAACCGCGCGGGGATCAAAAAAAAAAAAAAAACCGAGAGAACGGGTGAGAAAAACAGAGGGGAAAGGGGACAAACTTGGGGGTGGGGACCCATCAATGGAAAACAGGGGAGGGGAAAACCCAAAAAAAGGCGGAGTACTGGGTGTGTTATGGACTTCAAGAAAACATTGAGGGGGGGAACCCGGGGGAAAGTGGGGGAAGGGAAAAATCGCCCCGAAACTACATAAAAAAAAAAACCGTCAAAAGAAAGGAAGACGGGGGGGGTGAAGGGGGGAACATGGCGGGGGGGGGGTAATATCAACGCGGGGGGCGCTCAAGGGGGGGGGAAGGGGAACCTACAAAAACTGGGCAATCTCAATGGTAAAGAAAAGGGGAGGAAAAAAAAAGAAGAGGGTTTAGACAAAAAGCCGCTGAGGGAAGGAAAGGGATTGTGGAAACGGTGGGGTGGCCAAGAGAAAACTGAATAAAAAAAAAGGGAGAAAAAAAAGCTAGATAGGAGGGGGGCGCGCAGGTCAACCTGGTGGGTTAATTCTCAAGAAGTGCCAGGGGTCAAGGAAAAGAGATTTGGTTGAACAACAGTCCTGTTAAAGAATAAGGAGGAGGGGAAGGCAGAGGGAGAAAAAAGGTCAACGAGGTTCGCGTGAAAAAAAAAAAAAACCCTGAAAACAAAATAAGAACGCGGTAAAAAAAGAGGGTCCATCCGAATGGCATGGGAGTAAGAGCTTGAAAAGAGGGATCAAAGGAAAAAAGGCTGGGGACCGAAAGAACTGAGAACTGAAAAACTGCGTAGGGAAGTGCGATGCCCTCGAGAAATCCGGGAAGGAAAAAAGTTGGAATCAGCAGGGGAAAAGGGAGGAGGGAAGAAAATGACAAAGGGAAGAGTAGAAAAAAGAGGCGACAAGGAGCCAATCATTTTGAATCTGGGGGTGGAAATCACATTTGAGGGACACTTGGGGAAAGTGGGAAGAAGGTCATGGATGGGGATGGGGAAAATGGGGAAAAAAGTACCCGTCCCACGTCCCAGGGAAAGTAAAGATACTGAAAAGGGAAGGGGACCAGTGAAAGGAGGGGGGGCAGAGGATCACACGCGCGATAAAGGTTTACGAAAGGAAAACGCCGGCAAACAATTGCGACTTTTGGCCTTAATCAACCCATGTTGAGGAGAGGAGAAACAAAATGTGAAGGGAAATAGACAGGTTGCTACCCGGAAGGTGGGTAAAGGAAAGAAAACAGGAGTGCGGACTTCCCCGGGCGAGAAAAAACTGGAAAATACGGCTCGATGTTCCATTCAAAAAAAGGGGGGGGGGAATCAAAAGGGGAGCGCGAAGACAAAAGAGAAACGCAAATCGACAAAAGGTTTGAATGACTTGCAAGGGTGGAAAAGGGGGGGGGGAAAGAATGCAATTGACCAAACGGGGAAACGCCGCACGAATCAAAGGGACAAAAAAGTCTATTTCAGGGACCGGTTATACAAGGGCCCGGGGGGGAGGAAGTGTAAATCAGTGGAGCGATGAGAAAAAAGGGCAAAAGAAAAAACGAGTTACAAGGAGGCAGCCAAAAAAAGCATGAAAAATTTGATCTGGGGGCCGGATGGGGAAAACGGGGGGGGGGGAGAAGAGAAGCAGGGGAAAGAAATCGGAATTTGCAAAGACACGGGGGGTGGAAAATCTTGGTGCAAAGCAAAAAATAAAAAACGGTTCGGAGGAATCGGAGGAAAGGGGGGGGATTGGGACTTGGTCACAAGCTCAGAGTTGGGAAAAATAACATGGGGACGGACTGAAAAAGGGAACAGGGGTGGGGCCGTTCAAGTTCCATAGAAGAAAAGAAAAGAACGAGCACGAACAGAAATCAGACAAAGAGGTAACACCACAAGTGGGGGAACAACAAGGATCACAATGCTAAGGGGAGAAAAAATGAGGGGGGGGGACAAAACCATAGCGTGGCAAAAGGGAGGGGCAGCGGGGATTCATAAGCGGGTAACCTAAGGAAATAGGAAGGAAAGACTCAAATCGGGGGGGGACGCCCGGGGGGGTCCACAGGGGATGGGGATCATAAAAGTTCGAGGGGGAAAGGCACCAAAGGAGTTAGGGTAACAAAAAAAAAGGGGACCCAACATTGAGAGAAAGTCGCAGGAAAGGGCTACTGGGCAGCGGAGAGAACGGAGAGAGACGGGGAATTACTCGGAGAGACAAAATACTTCCCAGAAACAGTCGGAGGGGGTAGTAAAAAACCATGAGGGAAGAATGTGTGGGGAAAAAATATAAAGGATCGTAAATGCGCCAGGAAAAGGGGGGGGTTGAGGGGGGAAATCTTCGAAAATATGACTTGGGGAAAAAACGGGGATTCAAAAGAAGAGTGAAAGGACAGGGGGGGGAGAGAACAAGGACAAACTGGAATGACTGTGAACAGTGCGAAAAGGAAGGCGGTCTTGGGAAAAGACATCATTTCAACTTCAGAAAAGGGTGATACTGAGAAAATGGAAGCCAAAAAAAAAGGAGTGGGGAAAAAAGAAGGGGGGAACGGAAAATCCTAACCAGTAAAGATTGCCAAGGGAAAAAAAGAAAGCTCTACAGGGGAAAAAAACCATCCTTGGGGGGAAAGGGGTGGGAAAATAATCAAAAGGGGTCCGAAAAAAAGAGGTGGGGAAAAGGGAAAAAAAAAACTTTCTAGGGACATTTTAGGCCACAAACAGGAAAAACCGCCGGTGGATTCCTCAAAGGGGGTGGGGAAAAATTAACTCCTTAATCCCAAATAAAACGGCAATGGGAGGGAAAACGAATCAGGGAAGAGGCCAACAGAAAGAGGGAAGAAGGTGGACCGGATCCATAAAAAACCAGTCAGTCAAACCAGCTTGCAAAAAACAAGGAAAAGGAGGGACAAGGACCCACGGATTGAGGGAAGAGAAAAGAAAGGGCATCTTCCAACTACTTCAAAAAAAAAAAAGGGGAAGGGAGGGGGAAAAACGAATAGATGCAAAACGCTATTCTCAAGCTGAAACACTTGCCCACGAAAGGATAAAAGTTTTTTATTTTGGGGTTTTACATCCTTTGGGGGGGGGTAAAATTGGGGGGGGAAAGACGGATAGGAGGAAAAAGGAAGGACAAAAGATTTTGAACCCCGCGAGTGGACGGAGTAAAATTGGGGCGAAAAAACGGGATCAGAGGTTTGAACATGAATGGTCAACCAAAAAGGCAAAAAATAACACAAGCAGGCAGGGGGGGGGAAATGGTGGGGGTTTGGGCAAAAAAAAAGAAAGGTATGAAAACCGTGGTACAAAAAAAAAAAAACGTAGGGGGGGGGGCGTAAACACAACGGAAAGAGGGGAAACAAAAAGGAAAAAGTGGTATCGGCCTTGAGAAAGAAGAAAGGAGGGAAACGGGAAAACGGAAAAAACAAAGTACTAAATATTGAACTTTAAAAATCCAACGGGGGAGGGGGGGGGACACATTGGAGCCGGAGAAAAAATCTCACAAAGAAATCGGGAAATCTAAAAAGAGGAGGGTCGCAAGAAAAGTCCAACAATGTTGCCAGAAAAAGAAGGCAAGAAAGAAGGCAGATAAAGGGACTTGAGAGGGGAGAAAAAAACAGGGGAAAGCATCCTTTCGCAGAAGGAACAAAACAAAAAGAAATCAACAGGACATTTTGCTAAAAAATAGACTGGGCCGGAAAAACGAAAGGGGGGGAAAAAAAGGGAAGCAACCAATGACTACCAATCGAAAAGTTAGGGACGTCAGGGGGGGTAGGCAACGAAAAAGGCCACACCCAGATCACAGGGGAATAAATAGGGGGAGGGGGAAAGCACGGAATAAGACGACTGTACAGGAATGCATGGGGTTGAAGAAGGAAAGCACACTGACCGAAGTCAGTGGGTGGAAAGGACCGGAGAACCATAAAAAAAGACGCAGAAAAGAAAGTGGAAAAAGGGAAAGAAAACAGTCCAAAGGAAGAGAGTCCAAGGGAAATTTAGGGAATCGGAGGGGGGGGCTTCAGGAAGAATACAAAATCAGTCACGGCACAGTTTTACAACCCACAATTACATGAAAGGGACCGGAAAAGAAAAGGAGAGGGAATAGGGGCCCCGTAAGAAGCGGTAAAACGAAAAATGTTAAGAGAGGGAAAAATGTCAAACGCACAGGCCAAGTTTGACAAAGTCAGGAAAAAAGAACCCCGGAGGTGGTAAAAAAAACGAAGGGGAGTAAAAGCCAGGTTGGGGGAAATCCTGAAAAAGAACCTCGAAAAGAAGGGGAAAAGGCCCGTTACCCGCCAAAAACCCGTACTGGGTATCAAAAAGGGGGAAGGGGAAAGCCGAAGGAAAAGAGTCCTAGGAAGCAAAACGCAGGGGCGGGCAGACACGGCAAAACCCAGGGACAAAAAAAAAAAAGATACAGAGAAGGTTGTAGGACAACAGACGAAGGCCGACAAGGGAAAGTAAAAAACTCCAAAAAAAACTGGAGGGGGAGGACGGATGCACATAACACGTTTTGCCCATTGATCGGCGGAGGGGAAAAAAAAGAGGGGAAAAGGCAATGCTTTCCAAAAAAAGCACAACACCGTGAAGGATGAGAAAAGGTCTTGGGGGGGGGAAAAAATCCTGGGGGGAGAGTGGACCGGGGAAAGTAAAAAAAAGGATCCAAAATGTGTCGTGGACAAGACGCGAACGATGGGGGAAGGAAACGACAAAAGGGGAAGGGGCAAGCCTTCGTGAAACGAACTGTGTGAAGGAAATAGGTACGGGGAAGACAAAAAAGCAGGGGGTCGGCACTTGGAGTGAAGAAAAAATCAAAAGGGAGGCCAAAAAAAAGAAACAACTGGGGGAAAGAGCGTCCAGGGAAGGGGAAAACCCGTGTGGCAAAGACGGAGGGGGAGAAAGAGGGGGGTAAACCAAAACAACATACAAGGGGAAAAAGACTAGCACCTCTTAATGTCCCCCGCAGGGACAAGGGGGGAACCGAAAAAAATAAAAAAAAATCCGGAATCAGAAGAAACTCCACCTTTCAAAGAAAAAAGAAAAAAGGGGGGCCTGGACAAAAAATAGGAAAAAAGTCGTCAAAGGGGGGGGGAAACACCATCATCAGGGGGGCGACAGCTGGTAAAACCAGTTAATCGGCGCGCAAGAGAAGAGTCGTAAAACGGGGGGTAAACAAAAACTAGTTTCAAAGACGGGCTCGGGGAGGGGAAGCGGAAAAAAAATACAAAATGGCGCAAGTTTTTGGGCAAAAGGTCGCGGGCGCTTGGAAAAAGAGACTAGAAAACAATGGAGAAAGAAAAGAAAGAAAGAAGGGAAGCAAACTGGTCCCGCGGACTGGGTAGGGCATGGTTGGCCTCTGAGAACGGAACACGGTCTTCACAGACAGAAAATGAAGAAAGAAAAAAAAGAGGTGGTGGAAAACCAAAGGAGGACCCAGACGGATCATCGGGAACTGAAGGGGGCACGGCTAAAAGATGTAAAAGGACGAAACGACACCCAGTTACAGTATCTAGCAGGTCCTCAATCGGAGGTTTCTCTTGAAAAAAGAGTAGTGAAAAAACAAGGGGGTGACAACGTATCCGAGAGGGAACCGTGGGAGTGGGAATAACACTAAAAGGAGGTGAACGGCAAAATCGGGCAGTTATAAAAAGGCAGGGGAAAAACATGGCAAGGTCCGACCGAAATCCGCGGGAAATGCACAGGCGGAGCTTTATTATAGAACCCAAAGAACGACCAGGGACAAGTGTGAAGCTGGAGGAGGGGGGCAGAGAAAAAGATGGCGGGAGACGAAAGGGTTCAGAAAAAAAAAATGGAACAGAAAAAAAAAACGGTTAGTTAAACATAATCAATAACCAGGTAAGAAAAAACTGGATTTACATTGTGCTTGGGGGAAAGACGGGGACAAAATGGCACAAAAAAAAAAAAAAAGCAGTTAGTAGGGTCTGGTATGAAAAAAAATTAAAAAAAGAGAGTTGGGGGGGGGGCTACCAGCGCCCGGTGAATCCGGGGGGAGAGGGGCGAAGGGCCTGGGGGAGAAGGGAACTAATCACTACGAAAGGGTGCAGAAGAAAAAGAGACAGAAGAAGATAGCAGACGAAAAAGTCCGTCGTGAAAGGAGGATGGAAAAACAAAAAGGAGGAAATAGACTGATGGCGAACTCAAAAAAGAAAAAACCAACACTTCGCGTAAACAACCCCGGGGGTTGAACTCAGTCGGTAAGAAAAAAAGGGCATCGGGCGTTTGCGGCAAAAGAGGGGAAAAGGGGAAAGTAGTGTTAAGCAAAAAGGAAGAAAGGGTCAGAAGAGGAATGAACGGAGGGGGTGGGGTATCGGGGGAGGGAAGGGCCCGAAGCAGAAGGCCCTGGCGGAGCCGGGGACGAACACAACAAGGAGGAAAAGCGGGGGGGGCAAAGGGATTTTGAAAAAAGCTTACCGCCCAAGGAACTGTGGGAAATCAGAAATCAAACACAAAGGGTCAACTCAAGGGGTAAAACGAGTTTATCATTTGAAGGAAGGAGGGGGGAAAATACGGGGAGTGGGAGTCGGGATGGGCCGTTCGAGGGAAGGGCAAAAACTGACCAGGAAATGGGTAAAAAAAAACCCTTCAACGGGTAATCAGATGCAAAGGTTAAGCAAGTAGTGCCATGTAAAGAAAAAGACCAAGGAAGATTCAAATTAGGTGTGGAACCAAAAAAAGGGAGTTAGGGAGGAAACTAATCCTCAAAGGAAAATGTATTCAGGGGTTCCTGGGGAACCTTAAATGAAAAAAAAAGAAACAAAAAAAAGGAAAAAAAAAAAAAAACCGGGGTGGGGGGGGTGTGGGGGTTTCCAAAAAAGGGCCAGGACCGACGTGAAAAACTGTGAACTACAAAGTCAGCAAACTTTGGAGGGGAAAGAATAAATGGCGAAGGGGGGAGGGAAAAGAATCCCGGTTCACAGAAAAAAGTAGCTGTCCCGTAAGTCAGTTTTGGTGGGGGGGGGTGAAAAGAGGGTTGGGTAATGGGGGGGAGTCCATGGGGGGGGGGAAAAAATAAAAAGGGTAGAAAACAAAAATTGGTGGGGAAATCGTGGGTGTTTGTCGAAAAGGGTTAACGCCGATCCAGGGGGGGGGGTGGAAAACTGGTAAAGAAACGGAAGGGGAAGAGGGGGGGGCATCGTCGATGGGGGGGGGAGCAAGACGTGACTGTTAAGACGACTCAACTGAGCCCCAAAAAAGAAAGGGGGGAAGGAGGGAAGGGGGGAAAAGGGAAAGAGAGATCGAGCAAAGTCATCTGGGATAAAAAATAAGCAAAAAAAGACAATCGGCTCAGCAGGCAACGGAGCAAAAGGAGAGGCATGAAGGGAGAAAACCCCAAAAGGGGGAAAAAACAAAATTGCAGGGAACCGGTAAGGGTAAAGAAGGGTAAATTCCAAAAAAAGTACCACCCCGAAAGGGGAAAGAGAAGGGACTGAGGTAGAGGGGGAATAAAGAGCCAGGGATCAACTCAGGGCAAACTGGGGTGGAAAAAAAACAGCAGGTGGGGAAAAAAAGGGGCCCGGCCAAAGGCGCGGTTGAGGGAGGCCGGTCTAAAGGACAAGGGGAAAAATGGAATAAAAAAGAATAAAAGAGGTAGCTATGGAAAGTGGGGGGGGGGACCTCAATCAGGGGAAATCAAAAAAAGGGGGGCCAAGCCCTTGGGAAAGGGGAAAAGACACTGGCTTAATTCCGGGGACCAGGGACGGTTCAACCGTGAAGGGGAGGGGGAAGGAAGGGGGGGAGACGGGGGGGGAAAAACGAAAACGGCCCAAGCACAGAAGAAAAAAAAAGGGTAAAAAAAAGACTTGAAAAGTAATAAAAAAGGTCCACGTCGTATAATTTGAGGGAGTGAAAAAAAAGGGGCACAAAAAGAAAAAGTGGAGGAAAGGAGTGTGAAAAAGCCTGGAAAAGAAGGGGGGGGGGGAAACGGGAAAAAGGGTGACGCGGGAATAGGGGCACATTCCGCGCGGGGAAAGGGCAAAAAAAGGGAAGACACCGCAAGGAAGCGATCAGGGAATCCTCACTTTGGGGGGGAAACAAAAAAGACAGCACTGGGGGGGTAGGAAAAAAGGCACCAAAACAGCCGGCCCTTGTAAGAAAGGGGGGGAAGCACAAGGGGGTGTAATCACGGGGTGGGGGGGGGGTGCAGGCATGGAGGGGAAGACCGTGCCAAGGGATCTGGGTGGGGGGAAACTCACAGCAGGGGGGGGGGAAAGAAGACGTGAACTGGAGGGGGGAAGGGTCGAGGCTAAACGGGTTGGGAGGGCGGTGAAAAATTGATTAAAAGGAGCCAAGGGACTGCCAGGCAAATAAAGGGAGCCCAGAAAGGAAAGCACCTCGAGGGAATCAAAATCTGAAGGGAAGTTGTGGGGGCGATCGGAAAAAGAGTGAATTGGGGGGGGGACATCACCGCCATTGGCTGGCAAACAAAAAAAGCAAAAAAATTGAAAAAATGTGGGGGGGGGGTGGGGGACAGTTCCCTTTTAGGTTGAGATGGCAAGAAAGTGAAGGGGACTACCTGTGAAAAGGGGCAGAAAAAAATCGGGGCAGACTTAAAAAATCGGGGCAAAAAACTCCAGAAGTGGGGCCAAGAAAAAAGGGGGGAAGGCGGGGGAAAGTAGGGGGAGGTCACACAGGCGCGGACCGCCGGAAGGAATTCGGGAAAAAAGGGAATGACCCAGGTGAGAGAAGGGCATAATTAGACGAAAGAGGTCTTTTTAAGGAAAAAAAAAAAGCGGGAATCCGCCGGATAGTGTGTGAAAAAGGGGGGGGGGGGGGGGGGAGCAACCTTGAAGACACAAAAATCTGAAGAGGTGAAAATAACCCTCTAGAGGTAACGGGAGGCGGGTGGGGTCAGGAAGGTTCATCCCAGGATAGGGGAATTCCGAGGAAAATAAAGATGGTCCAGAGCCTGGGGAAAGAATTCACGGAGGGATCGCGCGGGCCAAAAAGAAGGTTCAGAGTGTAACTACGGAACAAAAACTGCAGAAAAAAAAAGAGGGAACCAAAATTGTCAGCATCTGGAGGAAGGTTCGGGAGAACAAAAACGGACTTAGGACAAAAGCGGGACGCGAACGGGGAAAAAAAAAGCAGGGGGCACGCCACTGAGTTGAGGGGGCAGGAGGGGGAAACCTGAATCAGCAAGGGTCCTATAAAGGGTGTCCCATCCTCAATGGCCAAGGGGACTTCTCTAAGGACCGTTAAGACAAGGCGCAAAAGCAGAAAGGTCGCAACCATAGAAAAAAACAAATTGTTCAGATGGGGGGTGGGAAAGGAACAGTGGTTGACAGGGGGGGGCCAGGTGGGAAGGGGGTGTTCGAATTGGGAGAAGTTGGGTAAATCTCCGGTCAAGGGGACTTACCAAGGAAAACAGGGTCCACAACCGACGGAAGTATGACGAGGAGGGGTGGTCAACGGCAAAACAGTTGCCTGCAATTATAGAAAGAAAATGGGACAAGGAAAAAAACGCCAAAACTTAGAAAGGCGCTTGAAAACACCAACAGTGAGGCAGGGGGTGGAACACGAGAAAGTTTCATCGTTTTCGGAAGAAAAAAAGAAAAGAAAAAAAAAAAAAAAAAAAAAACTGGGGGGCCAAATGAGGGGGGGGGGTCGGGAAAAAACCCGACGATTGAAAAGAAAAGGGGAACAGCATCCTCCAAGGGGGGAAGGAAAGAACATGGGGGGAATCATAAAGTCGAGAAGGGGGGGGGACAGCACACGGGGAACGCCCAAGGAGGTCGCAAAAAATAGGGAGAGACAAAATAGGAAAACAGGGTGGTGAAATCTTCACTGGGGGGGAAGGGGGGGGAAGATGAAAGGGGGGGGGGGGAAAAAGAATAAAAGCAGAAGAGCAGGCACAAAAAAAACGAAGTGGAATCGTTTATCCATGTGACACGGGGTGAATGAAAGGGGGTCTTCATGGAGAGACATGGAGCCTAAGACCCAAAAAGGGAGGAAGGACAGGGGGAGGAAATTAAACAGTCGGGGGGTAGATAAGTAAGGGGAAGAAGCGTTGGGGGTTCGAGCGTTAATAGGCCTTGCACAAAGGTGGGGGAGAAAGGTGTGAAGGGACACGAGGCACAAAAGGGAGCCGAGTTTCAAGAAATCGGCGCAAAGGCCTTTGGTCAAGGGAAAGGGAGGAAAAGGGAGTGGGGGCACCAGAAAAAATGGTGTAGGACGAAACGGGACGGGGGAAGGCACCGATTGTTATATGGACCGAAGACGGGAGCAGAGAACAAAAAGGGGGGCCAATCCCACCTTGGGTAGGAAGGAAAAGCATGCTCCCCAGGGGGACGACAGGAAAAGGGGGTCACCAAAGCAAACAAAGGGGGTGGCCAGGGAAAAACGTGCTGTCTGGCGGGGGAAAAGAAACAGAGGAAAAAGAGAAGAAAGTAAACCGGGACTGAGATATTGGGGGACAAAACTCTTTCGTCAACCAAAGAAGGAGGATGCGAGAGTAAGGGGGTCCAAAAAAGAAACCACGCAAGGGCAGGGGGGGGGGGGGAGGGGGAGAACTTCCACACCACCAGGAAACTCACTCCCGAGGAGGAGACAGTGGAGCTTCAGGGGACGGAGAACAGGAAAGACCTTGCGGAAGGCGAAGACCAAAAGAAGGGGGACCAGTGGTTACGTCAAGATTAAAAGAAAAGGAAATGGAGATGAAATGGGGGTTACCAACCATCGAGAAGAGGAAGGAAAAAAATGCCGGAGGATTTTTGGGGGGTTAAAGGGGGGGACCTTTCTGCGAACAATGGAAAATCAAACACAAGGGGTGAAAGATAAAAGGAAAAGGGTAGAAAGGTCGCCAGCCAAGGAAGGGGGAGAATGAAGGTGAATGAGGTACGCACCAGGGGAGGGAGTCCAAATCCTGATCCTTGTGTGAGATCCCATTTCACCAAGATAAAGGGGAAGGGATACGGCTACAGAGAGGCCCTGAAAAGAAAAAGACCGAAGGGGGAAGGGGGCCCGAAAAAAATGTAAAAAAAAAAAACAAACGGGGTTACTGGGTTGAAGAAAGAAGGGGGGGAAAAAAAATAGTGGCAAAGACCAAAAAAAGGGGGGAGGAATTTTTGACAAAAAAGGTCCGGGAAGGGTAAGGGGGGGGAAGACATTGTTGTACGTCAGGGAAAAAAGGAGACCATAGAAATGGGTTTCGTACCGGACCGATCCAGGTTTACTGCGAACAACTAAGCGGAAAGAAAACTTTGGGAAAGGCCATCAATAAAAGAAGTCAAAAAAGGGGAAAAAAAATTAGGAACAACATCCAAAAAACGGAATGTATAGTCTAATAGGGGGGGGGAGAATAGCGAAGATAGAGACACAACAAAAACGGAAGGAATGAGTAAAAGAAGAGAGAAAGGAGGGAGAAGGGATAGCCAGGCAGGTCAAAAAAACGTAAAGAGACTAAATCCATCTGGGGGTTAAGACTTGTTTTGGGGGGGGGGGGGGGGGGGGGGGGGGGGGGGGGGGGGGGGGGGGGGGGGGAAAGAAGGGAAGAGATGAAAAATAATTAACCAAAAAAGGTGGCAACTCAATTTGGAGCAGGAAACCGGTAAGTAAAGGCCTGTACGAACGTGACGAGTGAAAAGACTTGGAAGGGGCATGAAAAAAACAAACTGAGGGAAACAAAGCACGGGAGGGAATTTGGGTTGTGGTTCAAACCAAAATGAAGAAAAAAAAAAGTTGGGGAGTGCCAAAAAAATTGGTAGGAAAACAAAAAAAAAACGGGTCGGTTTAAACAAAGGAAAATTAGGGCAAAAACTTGGAACCGGACTGAGGAAAAAGATGGGTGAAGGGGGGCAGGATTAAGGGGAAAAAGGGGGGAAAAAGTGGGACTTCACAATGGGGGGAGGGACTGAAAAATGGGAACCCCTCCAATCACTACAAAATATAAAAGTGGAGGACGGACGAGGAGAAACGGGACGGGGAGTGGTAAACGGACAGGGGAAAGGAAAGAAAGGAAGCGCAAGGACCCGGGTGCAAGAAAAATAAGAGGGAGGGGAAAGGCGTTGGGGGAAAAAAGGAAAGAATGGCACTTCCGCCAGAGTCACACACAGAAAAGTCAAGACAGAAAAGTGAAAGTCTGCTAATCGGAAAAGCGTGGAGGGGGGGGGGGACTCATAAAAAAGTGTACTAAACAAGATAAAAAACGGGGAAACGTAGGGGTGGTCCCTACGCAAAAGGGGGAAGGAAAAGCAAGAGAGCAACCAGAGAAACTAAACATATGAACAAAAAAAAGTCTGCCATGGGGTGTTGGAAGCTGAGAAAATGAAGGAAAGGAGGGGGGCAAGGGTCAGCGGAACCCTGGAAGAAGAAGAAAAAGACATGATGGAAACGACAGAAGGCACGGAATATGGGTTCTTGAGGGGTCAGGGAGGGGGCCGAATAGGAGGTTGACGCGAAAGGGAAAAACAAATCTTGTAAACTAAAGGGGAAGACCTTCACTCTAATGAAAAAAAACATTAAATGTGGAGCCGGACAGGAAGTGCTAAATGTTTGGGAGTGAAAGGGGCCCGGGAGGGGTTTATGCTGGCAAGGGGGACGATTTATCTCGTGAAAGGGAAAAAAAAATGACATTCCAAGTGAAAAACCGGGTTACAAAAGGGGGGGAAAAAAAACAAATGAAGGGGTGAAACCCCTCAAACTTAAAAAAAAATCTGGTGTTGGGAACGGAAAAAAAAGGACAGGGGAACAAAGCCAAATGAAACGCGAGGAAAGTTGAAAGGAAAATTTCCAAAAAAAACGATGGTCATCAAGTGTATGACGAGCCCTGACCGGAGGGGGAGGAAGGCAAAAAGGTCAAAAAACTGAGGGAGTCACGCCATCTAACACCTGAGAATGGGGGAACAAAAAGAAAAAAAAAAAAGAAAAACCACGGGGAATCTGGTTGTGGGGGGAAAAGGAAGGGAGAAAGGAGATCACACGCGTGTACAAAGGGAAAAGGCACCCTGGAATGGTAAAAAGCAAAGGGCCCATCAAAAAAAAAGGGTTGGGGGTGGCAAAAAAACTTATCTCAGAAAAGATGGGAGTGGGAAAAAAACAAGGAAACATTGGGAAAAACATTAACAAAAGGGGGGAAAGGAAAAAAGGGGGGGGGGGGTCGGGAAAGGGGGGAGAGGAAAAGTGTTTGCTCAGGGGAAACTGACGGGAGGGCAAAGTTGGTGGCGATGGAAACATCAAGAGAAGATGGTGGAAAGAGACGAACCAAAAGGGGTACTTCTAACTCGTTTTACGAACACTTGAAAAAATACGGAGCACACGGAAGCAAAAACGGAGGGTAGGGGCAAAAAAACGTAGAAACTAGGGAAAAAGGGATAGGGCCAAAGAAGGAAAACGGGGGGGGGAACCGCACGGAGTCAGGGAGGGTTTTCAAAAGGTGGGGGTCATCTCGGGATGAGTGAAAAAGCAGGGAAACTACTCAGCAAGAGTCCGTTCCGGGGGGGGAAAGGGTGGACGGGCAGGGGACACGGGGGCAAGGGGGGTATAATAAAAAAAGACTAAGAAAGGAGCTTAAAAGGCAGGAAAACCATGCAAATGAAAAGAAAAGGGGGAGTTGGGGTAAAAAAAGAGGGCAAGGTATTGTGATGATACACTGTTCTAAAAACATGTAAAGTTACTGGCTAAAAAACTGCCCACCCTGGAGAGGAAAAAAAAAAAAAAAAAATATCGAAGGGCAGATCTGAAAAACCTTTCCAATATTTATTACCAGTCGAATACGAGGATGGCATGAAAGAAAAAATAAGAAGGGTGGGGGTCCAGAATAGAAGGGGGTCCTTCGCAGGGCGGGCATTGGGAAAAGGACGATTGGAAAAAGGAAAAAGGGGGGGACAACGCAAAAGCCAGAGGGAGACCAATCAGTGGGAAAACCGACGACGTAGGAAGGGGGGGTGGACAGGGAGTGTTCCACGGAGAAAAAAACCCTCTGAAAAAGGACAGCAATGCCCCGAACAATAGGGTCCGAGTCTTGGGCACAAGAAAGAGTCGAGGGGGTGAAACCAGAAATCTAAGAGGGAAAGGACTATACGAAAAAAGGGATGGACAGGGACAGCAAGCGAGGACAGTGTAGTAAAAAGGTCACGAAGGCGGGGGGTGCAACGCCAAAAAAGTACTACGTAACAACGAGGGAAAAAAGAACTGAAACAAAAACAGGTTGGGTCCACAAGGGAGGAAACCGAGGGGGAAGCAGTGGGGGGGAACGTTAAGAAATATCGGGGGAAACTCAGAGCGGCTAACCAAAGGGACGGAAACATTTCCTAAGGAAGAAGAAAAGGCAGGACCTGAACGCGCCGGGGAAAATATCTACCCGAAGTAAACCAACAGTGACCAACCGTGAATGAAGAGGGGAGGGAGGGGGGGCAAGGAGAATGGTGAGCGAGGGTTTCATGTAACCAGCGGGGAACAGGGAGACCAGGGAATGTAGGTTGGTAGGAAAAAAAATCATCCCATACAAACTAAACACAATGGGGGCTTGGGGTGGGGAAAAAGTGCCTAGTGCAACCCAAATTAAGAAAAAAAGGGGAAGAGGCTTTAGAAAAAAAAATGCAAGATTTGTAGGACAAAACGTTGTGGAGTCAACAACGGGAAGAAAAATTTCCTTGACAAGAAGGGGGCGAAAGGATACGGTGGAAGAACAAAAGGACAAAGCAAAAATCTTCATAAGAAAAAGGTGAAAGGAAAACGCGGCTGGTGAGTAAAACAAGAGCAAGGGGGCACGGGGTTAGAAAGAAAAGAACATCAACAAACGAGGGAATTTGGCAAAACGGTGCCACTAACGGAAAGGAACGGGAGGGGGAAAGGCAAGAGACCTTGGGGGGGGGGGGGAAAAAAGGAGGAAGGAAGATAAGCTGGGAGGACCGCTTGTAGACGGTCATTGGAAAGGGCAGGAAAAAGAGAAAAAGGACCATTTCAAGAGGACGACCACCTCAGAACAAGGCTTTTGCAACCAAGGAAAAAGGGGTTTAAAAAAAAAAGAGTACAACAAAAAGAGGGGGACCTTTTTGAAAAAAAACAGAACAGAAAAAAGGGGAAATGCAGGATGAAAACGAAGGTAATCAAAAAAAGTTCAAAAAACTTGGGAGTTGGGAAATTGGATAAGAATGCAGGGGGAGGGGGCAAGGGTGTCGAGATTGTCCAAAAAAAACCTGAAGCCTTGGGAAAAAAACCGGAAAGGAACTGGAGACGGATTCCTAACATGTGAGTAACAAGTGACTAAAATCTTAAGGAAAATGTCAATATGAGAGACTTATTTAATGAGTTCAAACCCCAAAAGTTAGACGAAATAAATACGACGGGGGGAAACAGGGTTACATTGGGGATGTGGCCAAGTTTGAAAGTAATAGGAAAAGAAATCAAAAAAAAACGGGAAACCAGAAAGGGAAGCTGAAACCCGGGACGTGAAGTTCACGGGTGGAATAAGCCGTCCAAAGGAAAGAGGAGGCAAAAGAACATGGGGGGGAGACGGAGAAAGAAAGAAGGAACATGGATTCAGAAGGATTTCACAAACTTGGTTGGGGACTCGGGGGGGGGGTACTGGGAAAAGTGAGGGGGGGGAAGAAAGGGGTAAAGGGCAAAATGTTGGTGGGGGGTAAAACTCGGTTGGGGGAAACTGGACCACAAAGATACAATAAAAAATTGTTGAACTTACCCACGGAAAAAAAACCACCTTATACCTCGGGGACGAGGCCGGGGGGGGGGGGGGGAAAGATGACTGTGGATACAGAGAGCATCTGACACAAAAAACAAAAAAAAAGAGGAGAAAGAAAGCGGATCACAGCAGAAGGGAAGAAAAAAACAAAAAAAACGAGGAAACCGGAGGACTCCTTCTGTCAGGGGGGTAGGAAAAAAAGGAAAATAAGTAGTGGGGGAAAAGGGTCGAAACAAACGAGGGTAAAAATTGGGAATGGGGACGGGTGGGGGGTACAGAAACAAGGGAAAGTGGAACCAAAAGTGGGGTAACAAAAAAGAACCCATGAAAATAAGAGAAGAAGGGCGGGCACCAAGGAATATTGCATCAAACCAGGGTGTTCTTCCTATCTGCGGAATGTTGGAAAAAAAAGGGGAACGGACCCTGGAAGAGACATGGGGGGGGAACCGGCATTTGTTGCAAATTATGAAGCCAAAAAAAAAACAATGTAATAAAGGGACCGGGGAAAAATGATCGACAGAAATGAAGGGGGGTGGACCAGCAAGAAAAACAAATCGCCGTGGCACAGCAGGGGGGAAACGGTTGAAAAAAAGGGAACTGGGGGGGACTGAAAAAAAAAGGAAAAAAAAGTCCAAGGGAAGTGGGAAGGCGTGTAAAAAACGTAGAAATTAGGCAAATCAACGGCCCAGCCAACAGAAGACCGACAGCACAAAGAAAGAAGGGGGGAAAAGAAAAAAGTAAGAAGGAAAAGCGGAGGGGAAGGGAGGGAGTGGAGATTTCCCAAGCAAAACTTTTTCGGGAATCACAAGGACAAACAAGCCTTGGGAAGCGATGTCAACAAAGTGGGGAGTCCTGAAAGTTGAAAAACGACACAGTAGAGACAAAACATGACGGACACAGAAAAGTAACCGGAGCAAAGGCAAAAGCAGATCAGAATGAAAAATGAAGGTGGTGTGGGCTCAACCCATACGAAGGGGGAAAAAAGGGCAGAAAAAAAAGGCACGAAGTTGTGGAGGGAAAAGGAAAAAACAACCGTGTAAGTTGGGAAAATTCGTCGCAAACAAGAAGTGGGACAAAAGGCCTATTGGGGTCAACTCCAAAGTAACAAAAGGAGAAGGGAAAGGTGAGGGGAGGGGAGAAGAGGAGGGGGAGGTCTGTTGAAAAAACCGTCAAAAAACAAAACGCCAAGGGGACCTTGCCCAAGGCCAAATTATACGAGGAAAAGGAAAGGAAAACCGAGGAACAGGGAGAAAAGACATCGGAATGGGTTATCAGCCGAAAAGTGCCTTGCCCACAGGGTGGGGGTTTTTAAAAAAACACGAGGGACCAGTTTTCTGCAAAAAAAAGAAAAAAAACTGGGGGGTAAGGACAAATTGGGAAGGAAGGGGGGAGGGGATCCTGAAAAAAAGAAGACCTTTGGTCCTCCTGGAAAACCTGTCTGAAAAGATAAGGAGGAGGAAACCAAAACGGGAGAAAAAACGCAAAAAGGCATAAGTTGTAAGGCGGGGGTGTTAACTGGAGGTGTAGAAAATAGAAACCTAGCGCGGGGATTCATAAGGCCTTCAAACAGTTCGGGGAGGCCGTTAAAGGGCAAACCTAAGGGGTGGGAGGCAAAGAACACGGACTTGCAAGGCCGCCGTAGAAGTGTGTTGCAAAAATTCGGGTAAGCCATCACTGCAAGAGCATCTCAACGAGACTGATAGGGGGGACGTAAACACAAAAAAGGGGTAGGAAATGGGCGCGCGGTACTGTGGAAACGTAGAACGACGCGGGGCAAAAAACATGGTAAAGGTCGAGAGTGGGGTGGCAAAAAGGCCGGGTGGAAAATACTAGCAAGTTTTAGGGAGGTGCTAAATGGACTCAATGTGAGTTGGAGGAACACGGTACCAACGAAGGGAAAAGAGCGATGGAAGAAATCGTGGGGGGGGGAATCCAATATGGAATGGCTTTAGTAAGTAAATCTGTGGAAGATAGCGGAACAAAAAAAGGACGAGAACTTAGGGAAAAAGCATTCTAAGACCATTCATAGGGGTAATGCAATAGAGCGTATCCGCAAAAAGGGAGTGGTCACGGGAAACCGAAAAGCACGACTATTTCAAGGTGGTAAAGCAGTCCCGGAAAAAGATAAGGGCAAACTGAGAAAGACCAAACTTGGGTCGGACAGACAACAAGTCGTTGGGGTTCTTTGGGGGAGGTGGGGTACGGGGGAGGGAAAAATTGAGAAAAAAAAGGGATCAGAACATTGGACAAAAAGGGAAGGATAACACGAAACAGTGAAGTGGGAATCTGAAAGCTTTGCAAAAATTCAGGCCGGATAGAAAACTAACAAAAGATGACAAACCTTTAACGAAAACTTACGCGAAAGGGGGAACAAAAAGTTGCTCAAGTGGGGCCATAGTGGGGAAGAAGTAGGGTCTCAAAAGGGGGCAAGAAAGGGCGGGGGCGTGTGGGCCCGCCAGAGAGTGGTAAAGGGAGTGGGAACGCAGCAAAGGACTAAACATCAGTGGAAAATCAAACCAAAAAAAGCAGGGGGGGTTCCAAGGAAAAGGAAGAAAGGCGGACCGTAGAATGGCACGCAAAAAATCGGAGGGAACAAATCGAACGTTGCAAAAAAAAACAAAAGTGGAGGAAATGGGCAAACAGTGGTACCCCGAACAGAAAAAAAGAGAAGGCAACAACAACACGGGAGGGCCTCCTGTTGGACCATTTCCCCAGGTGGTGGATGGACCGGGACGCGGAAAAACTGGTAGAAAACAAGGACAAACAGAAGGTCAAAAGGAAGAGCCAACAAGGAAAAACATGATACCGCGCGGATGCAAGGGGTGGGGGGCAAAAAGAATCGGGGGAGGACAATTAAGAAAAATAGGAGTGGGAAAGACACTTGGTGAGTAAAAAGCTGGGGTGGGACGGCCAGCCCGAAATCAAGGATGGGGGGGGAAGAGAGGAAGGACGGCCCTTGTTGAAAAAAAGGACCTAGGAAGAAAGGGGGGGGTCCCATAACAGGGTGGGGTAGGGGAAAGGAAAAAGGAATTGGGGTGGCCTGTCAAGAGGGGACAGAAAAAAATAACAAACTAACGAAGAACAAGAGACAGGACCGCCGACCAAGGGGACGAAAGTAGCCAGGACGAAGAGACAGTAATTTGGGGAAACCAGGGAAACGGTGCCGGGGGACAATCAAAGGTTTCCTTCTCAGGAACGCAAGACCGAAGTCCAAAGAACGACGAATATTGCAACGGATGTGACTTTCCCCAGACAGGGAGGGGCGGAAGGGAAAAAGGTAGGAGAAAAGGAAAAAACAGAAGGAGGAGGGAGCAGCGGAACAACCCAAAGAAAACTACAAGCGGGATATACCGGAAGATAAGCTCGTGGCGGAAAAAAAACGAGATTGCACCGGAACTTTGGCATTAGGAGCAAAAAAGACGTCAATGGGGGAACACCAATATAACCAAAAGTGAACTGGTGGATTAAAACAGGTGGGGGGTGGGGGAAAAAAAAAAAGCAGGAGGACAAGATCACAGGGAAATGCGGAAGGAACGGTTTTTTTTGTAAAGGTCTGCTAAATTCAGGTTTGGAAAAAAGAGAAAAGAAAAACGAGAAAAAAAAAGACGTGAGAACAGAAAAACAAATTAAGGGCAATGACGGGAAATCGAAAAAAAAAAAGGCAGTGTCGAGTTTTCAAAAAAAATCCTGAGCCGGGGGTACGGGCAGCACCGACCAAAGCAACAAGGAAGGGGGATGGGAAGTACACACGGGAGAAAACCCAAGGGGGGAGAAGTGTACCTGAAACATCATCTCGCAAACAAGGCAATCCAGGTCAAAAAAAAAAGAGCCGGGGTCGGGGGGTGGGGGCCAAAAAAAAGCCAAGGTTGTTTAACAGAAAAAAAAGGGGGAAGGGGGGACAAAAGGGGGGTGAGGGTACAGGGAGGAAACAAAAAATGGTCAAACCCGATGGGGTTTGGGATCCGAAATTGGGGACAGTCCGGGAAAAACCCACTGAATCCCATCGACACCGGTGGTGGAAAGGAAAAAGGAACGAAGGGGGAAGGACGCCAAGAGCGGAAAAAGAAACAGGGTGGCCGGCCAAAAAATCAAGACAATCAGGACAAATAACAAGACAGGAGAAAAGGACGAATTTATATGGCGGGGGGAAGGAAAGTATATAGATAGAAAAAGAAAGAGAGAGGAAAAAAACAAAACAAAAAAGGGAGGAGGAAAAGGGGGGAGAGGGGATGAGCTATGATCTTAATTTGGAGAAGCCTTATCAATCTTGGGGATTTGGAAACAACTGTTTTGGGGGTTGGGGGGGGGAAAAAAAGTGGTACTGGAAAGTGACAGGGGAAAAAAGGGAAGGGGGCCAGAAGAGGGGGGGGGGGCAGTTGAAAAGGAGGGCGGTACGAACAACAGAATGGGTCGGTTTTAAGCATGTCCACGGAACCACAAAGGTGGGGAGGGAATTGGGGGGTGACAAAAGAAAGGAAGACACCACGGGGGAAGGGCAAACTAAAAGGGTTGAAAAACAAACTGTGGGAAACGAACAAACGAACAAGGCTCAACAAACACCAAGGGGGGGAAAGGAGAGGAAAAAAAGAGGTCCCGGGGCCAAAAAGATTCCAGGGGGGGAACAGGGGGTTTCGTCAACAGACGGAAGAGAAAAAAATGGATTTCCGAGAAAAAAAAAAAAGGACTAAGATCAAGGGAAAGAGGACCGCGTCTGGGTCGGCAAATAAAAAGAAACACGGTGAAGGAAAAAGGGGTGGGGCGCAAGGGAAAAAAAATGATGGAAAGGACGTTGGGGCAAAAAAGGAAATAATACCAGTGAGGAACAGACACTCAAAACACAAAAAAGGACACAGCCAATGGGGAAGGGGGGAAATAGAAAATCGTCTTGTGGGGTGGAAAAAGTTTTAATCATGGAACTACAGGAGCGGGAACCTTTAACCTGGGTTAAAAAAAAGCAGCAAATGGAAGCAAATCGAACCGGGGGCAACAGAAGAAGGAAACGGTATAAATCCAAAGAGACTTCTGATTGTGTTGGGGAAAGTGGCTCAACCCACTCGAAGTGCGGTGGTGCAATCCGATACCCCTGAGGAAGCAAGAAACATTCATTATTGAACGAACACGGGAATAATCGGTCGGCAGGAAAAGGAGGAATAGGCAGGGGTCATTCTATAAAGAAAACGGAGATAATCCGGGAAGAACAACTCAATGGGGAAAAAACCTTCAAGTCCACCCCGGTCGGAAGAGGCGAAGGGGGGATGAAAGGGACAGAAAAGGGGGAAAATTCTTTTTTAAACGTGGGAGTCCTCTATGGAACGATTGGGAAAAAGGGACAAAAAAGGCCAGGGGGGGGGGGGGGTAAATAAAACTGATGTAAAGAAAAAAAAACCAGCAAAAAAGGTTCAAGGGGGGAAGCCGGGGCAAGAAGGAAAATCGAAAAGCAAGCCTGGAGAGTTCAAAACAACGGGTTCCCACACGCTAAAAAAAACACGAGGGGGGGAAGGTGTCCCATCAGTTTCTGGAAAAACAAACCTAAGTTAAGCTTTCCGATGGAAAATCAAAACATCTTTGAATGACAAACAAGCAGAGCCAGGGAGGGAATGGGGGGGAGCGAGAAGGGATCGTTGGCCAACACAAACGGGCCTCAAGGATCCGACAACGGAGAAAAAACAGGAAAATACAAAACAAATGGAAAATGGGGGAAACGTCGGCAAATACCGCCCTTGGAACAAGACGGAGAGAGTTTAAGCGGGGGGGGAAAAAAGGGAATGACTTTTACAACAAAAAAAAAAACAGGGGGGGCCAGAGGGTTGCGCACGGAGAAAATTTTGGGGGCGAAGACAGGGACAGGAAGCACAAGTGTTCGAGAGGAATGGAGTCGGGAAGGCAAAACAATTTTTTCTATCGCCGGGGGGGAAACCAAACTCGGGCGGCAAAAAATAACACGCATTATAGGGGAAAGGAGAAACAGCATTGACAAAAGCCTTTGAAAGTAGAAAAAAACGCTTAAGGAAAAAGGATCAGGACAAACGCAACCGGGGGGGGGCCCGTCCGGGTTAAACGAGGGGAGGGGGGGGGGGTAAAAAAAAAACACAAAAACTGAGGGCGGGGAGAGCGGCAAACAGGGAAAAACGACGATCAGAGGTCAAAGGGGGGCCTGGGGGCCAAGAAGGGTGGACCAAACGGCAAAGGGAAAGAGAAAGATGAAGAAAGGAGAACAAAAGAGGCCACAAGAAAGAAAATGGGGCTGAACACAAATAGGCAAGACTTTCTATTAAGGGGACGACAAAAAGGGATCAAGGAAGGGCGGAAAAAGGAAGAGTAGGCACCTGGGGGGGAATGGGCCAACAGGGATAGGGAAAGAGTCGGAATCGGGAAAAAGAGTCAGAAAGGAAGGGATACTCAGGTTGGAGCAAAGAGGTGTTCAGTTTAGACGAAAGCGGGGGTGTTAAAATCGGTATTCAAACTTAACGAAAAACAGCAAGTGTATTCAAAAGAGTGGGGGGGACGAGGGCTTGAGGGAATGGGGGGACCGTAGAAAGACCCAAAGGACAAGAAAAAGGGGGGGGTACGGGGGGACAACAGGGAAAAAAGTATGGGTACCAAAAAACGGCCCCGTGTCCCAGTCCGATCGGAAAGGAACACGATCACAGGATAGGGAAAAAAAGGACAAGGGGGGAGCACGACATTACTTATCGGACGGTTGGGGTAAGCAATTTGAAAAAAGATTTAAGATCAGAAAAAGAAAGGGGGAAAAAAACAAAAGGGGAGACGGGAGCCACAGTTAGCCCCGGGGGAGGAAAGAAAAAGATTGGTTCAAATCAGGAATAAAGGGGCATAAAACAAGGGGACGTTACCTAAGAAAAAAGGGGGGAGGACAGCACATCACGAGATTATATCACCCGAAAAACCTAACATAAGAAGAGCGTGCTTACGCAGGGTAAAAAAGGGGTCCAACGCGGCGGAGGTGGCAAAGACAGCGGAAGAACAGAAGAACCACAAAACCTTTTACTGGAATATCAAACACAGGGGAAGCAAAAATTCTGTACATGGGGGGGGGGGCTTGGGGTGGGGTGGCAGAACCAAAAGATCAGGAAAGTAAGCGTCGGAAAGGGGATAGAAAAAAGGAAAACTAGAGGTTGGGAAAAGACTGCGTGTGCACGGGCCTTTCAAGGCGGGAAAAGGGGATGTCAAAAAGAAAAGGCGAGGATACGAAGGGAACACAAAACGCAAGACGAAAAAAGACGGCAATATAATGAAAACTACGGAAAAAGGACCGTCGCGGCGGGATTAATTAACAAAAAGAGAAAACGCAAAGAACGACTCTAGCACAAATCACTGGATGACAAACCGTTTCAAGAAAAAAACTCTGGAAAAAAAACAATGGAGAGGTGTGAGGGGGGACTCATGAAAAGGAGGGGGTGGTTGGAAGGAAAAACTATTGATAAATAGCCTTGGCCACTCACGTGTAATTAAAACTTGGAAAAAGGGAAGCAGCAGGCCCAGGGTGCAAGGGACCCGGAACAATGCGCGGTCAAGAAAAGGAAAAAAAAAGGGGAAGTGTCAAAAAGAAGTAAAAGGAAAAAGGGGTTTTAAAGGGGGTGTCCTTATTCCAGAAAGGCAAACAAATACTCGGGGAATAGTTGAAGAAAAGTGGGGAAAACAAGGACCTTCGTTGAACATTCGGATTTCCTGGGAGGTGGAAATTTTTTCGAATAGGGGGAAGAAAAGCCCTGGGGAATGAAAAATTGGAAAAAGCGCCGGCAAGGAAGCGGATGTCTAAAAAGAAGAAAAAACAAGTGCCTGAAAAACAGGGGGGCCCGGACGCCACGGGAAAGAGGGGGGGCCCGTGGAAGGAGGTCAAAAACGGAGAGCCAGAAAGAAAACCCTGGGGGGGGAACATTAGTAAAAGTTGACCGGGGACCTTAAAACAGGAAGAAAAAAGAGAAGGGGGGCCAAGGGAACGGGCCTTACGGGAGTTTCAAAGGAAAAAAAAGAGAGGAAAGTCGGCCGCAAAAAAAACGGGGGGCTCCTTGGGGGAAAATGGCCCAAGAGAACGGGAAGAGAGGCTGATTTATAAGGTGGAGGGTGGGGGTACTCTGTGTAGTGGGGGGGGACTTAGGTAAACGGGGGGACAGGAAGACAAGGGAATTTGGACACAGAGGGTTTGTTTGAGACTGGGGGGGTAAAGAAAAGAAGGACCTTAACAAAGGGACGAACGGGAGAAGCCGGGCCTCGTAAAAGGGGAAAATGACTGTGACGAAGAAATCCTAAACAAAAACAAACAAACGGAGGGGGGGGAGGGAAAGGAGGAAAAGGAATAGGGGGAAAGGGAAAGAACTGGGAAAAAAAAAAGAAAAAAAAACTATGCCCCCAACAGCACAGTATGACCATTATAGTAATGAAGTCGCACCTACGGGGTACAAAATTGCCAGGGGGGGGAAAAGAAAATGAAAGGGAATCAAAGACAAAGAGTAACAAAAAAAAACCAGAACAGCCCCTTCAAGTGAACTTGGCACCAAAAGAAAAGAGGGAACGCAAAAAAAGCTGGCGACTGGGTAGGGGAAACATAAGGGGGGGGTGGAAAGCTTCAGTGGCAACACGGATCTGTAGTCGTCTAGGCACGTCCAAGGGTTAACAGGGCAAAGGGAGGGTAGCGGAAGGGGGGGGGAAAAACTCATCAAAAGAAGATACGCCGTGGCCGAGGAAAAGGCACAACGGGTAAGGACGGAGTTAAAGGAAATCCACTTGAACAGGGGGTCTTGTCAAGGTGGAAGGGTCTGACGAGGGGGGGCCAAAAAGAGGAAAAGGGGCCACCAGCCAGGAGAAGGGACAAGCGGTTGTGACGAATGGAAAAAAAACTGTGGGTCAAACCAAACAGCGGATTGAGAAAATGGAGTGAAGTCCCAACACAAACAAGGGGGGGGAAACTGAAAAAGAAACCCAAAATGGGGGACGCGAAGGTCGGCAGTGCACAGTCAAAACTTAGTCAGGGGGGCCGGCAAAAATAACGATACGCACGGGGTTCCCGGCAGGGGAAAAGAAAGGGAAAGGAAACTGGGGGGAGAAAAAAACCAAGAATGCATGTGGTGTAAAGTGGCCGCAAAAGGAGGAACTGTCTTACTCACACCGGGGTAAGCGATGGTGGGCTTCCGGGGGTCCAGGGGGGAACCGGTAAGGGAGGAGGGGTTTTTACAAGCAAGCCAGACCAGAAACCCAATTTTCAGACGGGGCAAAAAAAGTGCTTCCGGGTGAGAAGGAAAGGGGGTCAGGGGAGGAGACAAGGGTCGACAGGCACAAAGTCGCAAGCCGAGGGACACAACGGAAAAAAGAAAAAAACTAAGAAACCTTTGGTGGGGAAATAAGACGAAAAAAAACTGCCGGGGGTTGGACCAGAGGCAAAGTTTACGTAACCCAAAGGGGGATCAAATTGATAAAGAGGGGAGTGAGAATGGCAAAAAAGGGGAAAAGTGGTGCCGGGGTAGAAGGTGCCTCAAAATTGTCTGGAAAAATACCGCAAAGAACGCTACCGCAGCCCAGAGAAAAAGGGGGGGGGCGTTCTTCGGTAAGGGCCACCTCGCGTCAGAGGACGGAAGGAGGAGAATTAGGAAGGGAGAGACAAGGTAAAGAAGGGAGAAGGAAAAAAGATAAGGTTATGAGCAAAAAAAAAAAATAGTCCACGCCCTGAGAAAAATGGATGCAACCGGGGGTAAGCCTTGCACAGGAAAAAAATCTGAATAAGTGACAAAAAAACCGCTAGAATTAAACGGAGCGAGGAACAAAAAAAGTACTCAATAGGTCATGGATATCGATTGGCAAATACGGACAAGGGTGGGAAAAAGAATTACGAGGCAAAAGGAACTCGGGGAGGTGGGGAATGGTAAAACTGGGGGGGAACTACGTGCAACAATAAACAAACCACTGACGCGGCAAAAAAAGCAGGGGTTGTAAAAGAAATAGAGGAGGGAATAGAGCATTGAATAGAATAGGGTCCACAAAACAACGAAATGAAAATTGCGCAACTCGGGGTAATGAGGTTCAAGCGGGGGGGATCGAGAAAAAGGAAAAAAGAAGAAAAGTGTTGAAAGCCAGCTGGCAAAAGGCCGACAAAGATCGGAAAAAATCGAAAAAACTGAAGCCTGGGTCAGGGCACAGTACTAAGCCACTGGGGGGCCACCTAGGGTGGGACAAACATTTCAATTCTTGGGAAGTTGTCGGTCCTGAGGAGGTGGATCACTTGGGACCTGTTAAGGGGGAGGGAACAAAAAAAAACAAAAGGGCAAGGAAGATATAAGTAACGTTTTCCAGGAAAACTTAAAGATAACCACAAAAACAATGACACGGAAAAAAACTGACGCGCAACGAACAAAAAGGTGGACGGTTGGGGGGAAACTATACCAGGGGTGGCGAATAGGAGGGGGAAACAGCAGCACCAAAAATGAGGGGGGCTTCCCGAGGATGTGGGGGGTAACAAAATTGAAGTGACGAGGGGGCGCCCGCCACAAGGGGAGGAGAGAAACATACGAGTACGATGTGAAAGAAAACCGACCCTCAAAACAGTATGACACGAGAAAAAATCACGAAAAAAAGTTTCAGTACATGAACGGGGGGGACTGGAAAAAAAAGAATGCACACTTTGGGGGGGGTCCCACGCCCAGAAACGGAAAAACCAGAACACGGCGAGGGAAAAAAAAGGTGATACGTGCACCACAGGTGGTTGAAGGGAAAAGTTGTCGAAAG
>Ga0179593_1460116_pt1 | contig 31450 bp, 60 predicted proteins | sample CZODoug2_1_08_16_FD_185931 | JGI IMG/M metagenome (GOLD analysis project Ga0179593, IMG submission 185931) | Vadose zone soil fungal communities from Angelo Coast Range Reserve, California, USA - CZODoug2_1_08_16fungal (PacBio error correction) | ecosystem: Environmental > Terrestrial > Soil >...
GGGGGTACAGAAGGGGAAGTTCACAAAACCAAATGGGGGGGGAGGGGGGGTGTTCGGAAAAAGGGGTCTCCCAACTACCCTAGGATGAAAAACTTGGGGGAAAAGAAGGGATCGGGGGGCCAGAACACATGGGGCCGCCAGCATGCAAAAAAACTCTCTGGTCAAAAGTAGTTACGGAGAGAACAAAAAAAAAATAACCTAACCCCATTACCTGAAGAGCTCTCCGGAAAAAAAGAAATCAGTACTACTGAGACGGAGCTGAATCGCGCTTAAAAACGAAAACCTCGATAACCAAGAGGTTTCGGTAAACTCAGGAGAGGGTAACTTGGGTGGTTGAAGGGGATTTCACAGGAAATTCCATGTCGGTTCCCGTGGGAAAAAAGGGAGCTTGTTTTCTCGGAAAGAAACGAAAAAGGACGAAGGGTCAACTCTAGCTTTGGGAAAGCAAAACTGGGGTTGTCAAGCAAAAGAAAAAAAAAAATAGGTTCATGAGGGGGAGGGAGTCGAAAGGTGCTGGGACAGAGAGGGAGGGGGGCAATGAAGGGGGGGCGAACAAGCCTGAGGGCCTTGGGGGGGAAAACCTCCCAAGAAAAGGAAAAAAAGTGATCAACTGGGAAAAAAAGATTGAGGGGTGGGGACTAGTTCACGGCCACAGGCACTCGGCATGTCGGGGGTCCTAACAGTAAGGACGGCGCCTTCTTAAAATTTCACCACAGGTGTTGGGTGGGGGAAAAAAGGGGCCCCGTGGACTGTCCATTGCGCCGAAGTGACAGGATAAAACGCCACCGAGGACCGCGTTAAAAAAGAAAGTGAAAAGGGATAAGGGGAAAAGAGAATGCGGAACCCAAGGTAACCTCAAAGGAAAAAAGGATCAACTGCTGGGGGGTCCCGAAAAACGATGGGGCAAACAAAGGAGGGAAACAGGCAAAGCAGGGGGGGCTGGAGCCACACCATGAAAGCCCCCGAAACGATAAAAATAACCCGGGGTTTTAAGATGGGTTCAAAAAAAAAAGAGGGCCGGCTGGTCCTTGTAAAGAAAGCAGCAACGCAGGGGGAAAATGACTATTAACGGAACAAAACACCTTCACGTTTAGAGGCAGGGTGGGAGGGGAGGGAAAAAAGGGGGGGTGGGGGCAGCAGGAGCGGTGCCAGCCCACGACGCTGGAACAGGGAAAGTGATAGGAAACGTTACCTGTCGGAGAGACGGGGAAAAGAAAACAAAAGGACGCGGGGAACAGGTCTGACAGTTGAGAAAACAGCCGTTAAAAAACCAGTTTGGAAATGGTGTCAAGGGTCGGGGGAAAGGGGGAACAAAGGGAAAGGGGGAAAGAGGATGGAAAAGGATGAAAAAAAACCGTCAGTTAGGGGCTTCCAAGGAGGGGGACGAAAAGGGTTCTGGGCCCACTAAAAAGACCAGGGTGGGAAAAGGAGAAGGGCCTTTGAAAAGGCGGGTGGGCCTGAATGTGCGGGCGGATTTCAAAAAGTTGCCAGATTCTCAACTTTTCGGGAAAGAAAAAGAAGGTCAAAGGGAATGAAAAAAGGTACCGAACACAGGTCGGGACTTAAGGGTGGGGAGGCTCGATCTTCAGGCCAACAGCGCGAATGAAAAAGAAGCCCGGAAGGGGGGAGAAAAAAGCGTCGAAGCGAAAGGCTGCTGAACACGGTTGCGGCAGGATACGGGGAGAAAAGAAAAGGGGGGGCAGGGGGGATAGAGAAAAACAACAAGGAGGAAATAGAAATCCAGCAAACAAAAAAAACGATATAAGGGAGCGCCAGGAGGAAACACCTCGAGAAACTCAGGCTTAAGGAGAGGGACAGGAATGCCAGGTCAAAAAAAAAGGGGGGGCGGGGGGAGTAGAGAAGAGCATAACCAACACCAAGAGAGAGCAAAAACACAGTAAAAAAAATAAGAGTGTGGAAATTTCCGGAGGTGACGTCACGGAAAAAAGGAAAAGAAAAAAGGGCGAATAAAGATGGGGCCAGCACCATGTCAAAAGAAAAAATCAAAAAAGGGGAAAAAACAAAACAAAAAAGCGGCAATGTGCACAACGGTGGGGATGGGGGTCAGGTCAGGGGGAAAAGACATGGAAGAAAATCCTGATCATGTCTCCAAGTCTGAAAGCTCACATCTCGAAGGTTTCTCAAGCCTGGGGAAAAAAAATCGGGACATAAGAAAAGAAAAAAAGCAAGAAAAGGGGGGGAGGAAAAGGGGGAAGGAAGAACAGGAAGGGGCAACATGACCGCTGGAAAACCAGCGAAAGATGTGAAAGGTCGTTGAGGGATCATAAGTACTCGGGGGGGAAGGAGTTGATAAGGAGTGTCAACCATCTTACGAAAGTCCTAAAAAATATTCTGGGAGAAGAACTGGATCGGAATTTTCCATTAGGGCGATGGGAACGAAAAAAAAAAGGGAGAAGAGAAAAAGTGACACCGGAAAAAGGGGAGGAAAACGGGGGGGTGTAGGGCTCGATAAGTTGCAAAAACAAGCAAAAAAAAGGGCGCATAAGGGGGGGGGGGCATCTTGGGAGAGCGGGGTCTGGAAAAAAATCGTTACAGGGGAACTGGCATAGGAAGGGGGGGTAAAGGGGGAGTAAAGTGGGAGAATCAAGAAAGAAAAAATCCAACTTGAAAAAAAGAAAAACGACCTTGCGAGGGTTGAGAGGTCAGAAAAGGGGGGGGGGGGGGGGAAAAAAAGCTTGGGGCGGCCGGAACTCAACCAAAAAAGTTTTTTTTCACACAAACATAAGGGGGCGGGGTTCGGGAAGGAAAAAAGAAATCAGTAATAAGAAACATGAGGTGGAATTCCATGAAAAAGGAGAAGACAGAAAGGAAACAAGGGGGGGGGAAATTGGGGGTTTACCATTGGGGGGGGTCGGGCAACCAAAGCGTTCCACATTGCAAACCCAAGGACTGAAAGGAAAAAGACCCAGAAAAAGGGGAGAACAGGGGGTTAGTTGATGGGAGAAAAAACAAAAAAGGGTGTGTGCGCGGGGAAAAAAAAAACTACTAGGAAGGTGACTAAAAGGGGGGAAGAAGGAAGGGTACAAAGGGGGGAAGTGGAGTAGGAACCGGAAACGTGAACTCAGCAAACCCCCCCGTGACAAAAACGGCAAAACCAAATTAGGTAAAACAGGGACCCAGGGGTCTAAAGAGACAGGGAGGAAGGAAAAGAAGCATAAAGAAGAAGGGCCAGTAAGGAGGGCGCAAGAAGGCGCGGGGAAAAAAAGACGGAACCGTCGGAAAAAAAGGGTGCCCAGAATCACAGAAGGGAGGCTGGACCAGTAGGGTCAAGGACTGGAGAGGACCCAAGAACAGAAGGGGGGGAGGGGGGACAGGGGAAGTCGTTGCTCCCAGTTGTCAAGGCGTTGGCAAAGGAACCACCTCGTCCCTCAACATCGAGAAAAAGAAAAAAAAAAACGGGGTGAAAGGGGAAGGAAAGGAAATGGAAAGAGGAAGGGGAGGAGTCTGGTCCTAACTTAAAGCGGTGTTACAAAACCGGGGTAAAAAACCTACGACTCAGAGGGGGGGGGGAGGAGCCTCCGATCGGAAAAGACGGTGATCATCACGAACCGAACACTTTCTATTGACCACGCCACGGACTGTAAGGGAGAGGCACGACTAGGGGAAAAAGACAAACCACTGAAAGGAAGGAGAATGCCCGGATCGTCAGAAAAAAAAAAAAAAACAAGTTTTCAAAGACAGGTTGGGTTGCTTACAGGGGTGGGAGTCACGGCCCAGGGAAAAAAAATGGACTGGTGGAAACGATCCTGAGGGGGCAGAAGGGAACTTGGGGGGGGAGGCGGGGGGAGCTCTTCATCAAGCTTTTTGGGAACAAATCGCAACAAAAAAAATGGGGGGGTGTGGAGGAGGGGGGGAGGAAAAACATCACCAGTGGAGGGAAGGGGGGCGAGTAATGTGAGGAAGGGGAATCGCGCGTTCATAGATGGGTTCAGAGGAATGCAGAAAAAGGAACAAGAAGTGGAAAGGGGGATCTTGAGGGGGGAACGGGGGTCTTCTCAAGGAAACTAAATTGCTGCAGGTGCATGAAGGATTCTCCACGCTGCTTTTGAGGGGGAGGAAAGAAAAGAATTTGGGAGGGGAGTGGGGGGGGGGGGGAAAAAGAAACAGTCCTCCCTCTGTGACCGTCCAATTTGAGAAGGATGAAGGAGGGCTTCAGAGATTCAAGAAAAAGGGGACAGAAGTATTGTTCGGATCCGTGCACCGGAGGAAACCTGGTAAAAAAAAAAAAAAAGGGACCGACAGTAACAAACTTGGAAAAAAGAAGGGAGTGAGGTGAAAGGGTGTAGACCGCAAGAAAACAACTTCAAAACGCATATGAAAAGATAGGGGTGGATGCGGAGGGAAAAAAAAAGCAAAAAAAGAGGGGAAACACGAACAATTTCCTCAGTTTGCAGGTAGGGTCAGAACCAGTTGGATGAAACAATAGGAGGGGAAGAGAAAAAATTTGGAAACAGGGAAAGAGGGAAAGATGGGACGAAAGAGATTCTCGGAAAAGGGTGCAATGAAACGGCGTTGCGTTTGAGGAAAGGAAATGGGGGAAAGAAGTGAGGGGAACGATTTGGGTCAAACATAGGTTCAAGATCGTAGTCAAAGTTCGTTGGGGCTGCAGAGCAACGAAAAAACATAAGCCCAGGTGAACAACCTTGGAGGTGAAAAGGAAAGGTGAGGGGAACTGGTGCGGACCCGGTTGGGGGTGCAGCAAACAGGTGCAGATTGTGGGAGGGGGCGTTGAAAAAGCTGGGGAGAGAAAGAAGAAAGAAAGGCGGCAGCTGGGGGAAAGAATAACTTGGGGAGAAAGGGGCTTGGGGGTTCCAACCGACCAACGTGACAAAGGGGAAGAAAGGAAAGAAAGGGACGGGGGGGCTTTGCCTTGTGCGACTGGGAGGGTCTGGGGGAAAAAAAAAGCACACGAAAAATCGGGTAAGGGAAGAATAAAGAAGGAAGGCGCCAGGTGGAAAAGGAAAACGGTCCTTAATTTTGTCGCGAAAGCGGGGAGAAAGCAAAAACCCGGGAAGAAAAAATTCAAAGAAAACCGCGGTCAAGGGCGGCAGGCGGAGGGGCGCTGGCAAGCAGGCTTGCGGAAAACGGGGTGAACAACATGCAACGGACTGATCGGATAACCGCGTTGAATCAAGGATAAAACAAAAAAAAAAAAAGGGGGGAAAATGGAAAAAAGAAAAGGAAATCCATCACCCCAAAAGGATATGTCCAAGTGGAACGAGTCAAAAAAAAGGGGAACAACCGGAGACCAAAGGAACAGCAGGAGACTGAAGGGGGGGGGGGAATTTCAGGCTAGCCTTCCGATCGCGGCTTTGAAAAATCAAAAAAAACGATACCGAAAGGCACATCACAAAGGGGGGGGAAAGGGGGGTGGGGTATGAAGGTTCGAGGGTTTTGGAGAAAAAGGGAACATAGGGGGGACCTCGAAAGAGGGCAGGGCAAAAGGAGGGAAAAGGCCCAAAAACAGTGGAAACCAGGTCCCAGTAAGAAACAAGTTCTGTTAAGCGGGTAAAAACAGGGCTGGGGGACATTAACATACGTTCAAGGCCATGCCAAAAAAAATGAAGAGAATAGGAGAAAGGGGTGTAGTCAACGAAGGAATCGTCACCAACCAGACAAGGCCGCCCAGGGGAGAAAGACACAAAGCAACCATACTCGGGGGAAGTCGTTGGGAGGGCATCTAGATAACCGATAAAAAGAGAAGAGCAAACATCTAAGGTAGGGTGTGGAAAAAGGGGGACGGGGGGGGGCGAGCAGGTTTAAAACACCCTCGGCAAAAAAAAAAAAAGTGTACGAACACGCCGCGTAAGAACTTCAGGGTAGGTAAAGTCGGGTGAAGAAATTCAAGGCGTCCCACAGGGGTAAACCTTAAAAAGGCCTAGAAAAAACGTATGCACTGGACCCTGAAAAGTGTCAGGGGTGGACGAAAAAAAAAGGGGGGGGAGTTCGGAAACGATCGTGCGTCCTAAAGAAACCATAAGAGACTTGTGGGGGGGGGGGCCAATAAATAGCCGTCCACGGAAAAAAAAAAGCCGGCCAAAAGAGGGGTGCAAGGACTCAAAGGGAAAGGGTAAAGGATCGGGGGCCAACCACTAACTAACTGCAAACGACCTAGCACCTGCGACAAGACGATTCAAAGCGCTAAACAGGTGGCAAAACGGAGGCACTGACCACAGGGGAACATCAAACAAAAAAAAGAAAAGAAAAAGGAGGGGACTGGAAAGGAACACCACATCATACTTCTAAAGGCGCAACCCACCATGCCGGGGGACGGCGAAAAAACACGAAACGAGACCAAGCCGAAAGGAGAAACATGGAGGGTAAACTGGGGAAAACAGCGGCCTAAACCACAAAGGGTATCAAATAAAAGCAAATGCCAAAGGGGGAGTCGACCGGGGGGAACAAAAAAAAAACATGAAGAAAGGGGAGGTGAGGAGGAAAAAACGGGTGTTTGACTAGAAAAGGCGCAAAGCTCGGATGAATTGCGCAAAAAAAGGTGAAAACATTGGGGAATGGATCCCGTTAAACAGGATAAAAGAAGAAATGGGCAAAGGAAGCAAACAAAAGGGTGGGAAAAAGAAACCAAACCGTGGGCGGGTACTGGACCCAAACACAAAATTTCACGATAAAAATCAGAAAAAACATCCTTAAAAAAACGAGAGGGAAAGAGAGTTCACTAGCAAAAAGGGGGGGGTCCCTTTCGCGCTGGGCGAAGAGCTGGGGCGCACTGGAAACCAGCTGGCGGAGGGCAAAAAAAGCGCGACGTGAAAACCGGTCACGTGCGGGGAAAAGGGTGAAAGAAAAAAAAAAAGAGTGGGGTTCAAGGGGCCCGGCTCAAGAGATCCAACAACTGAGTGGGGGATAGTACCGGGGAGGGGACGGACTTGCCAGTCGGGGTGGTGGGGGGAAAAATTACACCTGAACTGCCGCGGAAGGGGCGCGGTGCAGCCAGCCGGATCTAAAGCAGTCAATAAAGAACGTGAGGGATTGCGATCGCAGGCATGTCTCTCGCTTCTTACTTTCGTTAAAAAAAAGTGGGAAAAGCGAAGGAGGAAAAAAAAAACAAATGACTCTATAAAAGCTCACGCAGCAGAAATCGGAGGGACGGGAGTGACCGACCACCGCCGTAAAAAAAGTAATAAAGTTCGGAAAAAATATCGAAGGACGGAGGGGTGAGTAAGGGAAAGGGGAAGCGATTGGAGTAGTTCAAACGACTGTTGGTCGCTGGGCACTGGGGGGGCCGATTCCAACAAGGACCGTCCAGGGAGCAACGTCAAAAGAAAAAAGGTAAGCTGCGACATAAAAATAGCGCAGGCTAGCGCAATGCGGAAAAAAAACACACGGGTTTTTTCAATGTCCCTGCAAGATGTTTAAGGGGGGGGTCGAAGAAGGGAGAGTAGGGAAAGGAAGCCGGCGAACGTAACATGTAGCGCACCGGTGAACCTTCGAAAAGCCAAGGAAAAAAAATACGTGGCCAAGGAGCAAAGCGTTGCGAACCTGGAAAAAAGAAGCAGTGGGTTCATTGTCCCAAAAATGGGCGCCGAAAGAGTGGGGTGGAAGAAATCAACCGCCAGGGACCGGTGAATTTTTTGGGGGGGTGGGACAGGACACTGGAAATCTGGTCCAAATGGTGAGCAAGAAAAAATTTGGGAGAAGGTCGGAGAAGTCCTCCAAAAAGAGGGGGGGTAGGCTTTGGAACCCAATTTTGAAACCCAGGATCCGGAACAAAAGGGACAAACCCCTTGAAGGAAACAAAGGGAAAAACGTCGTGGGGGGGCTAAAAGGGGAAAGGGGGGAAGAGTACAAACGCCGAACAAACCATATATAAACCTAATGGAAGGACTGGGGGGTCGGCTTCCAGGGGGGCGAACCCGAATCAGAGAAAAGGGGAAAAAAGGGGCCGACAAAACTGGTTTGGCATCATTTTATAGGTCAGAGAGGTTAAAAAATTAAAAAAGGAAAGGGGGAGGAGTGGGGCACAAAAGGGGAGGGGGGGGTTAAAAAAAAGGACTCCACCAAGGGGAGGTGAATACATAATAGTTCCTAAAACTGAAAACGTGTGGCTGGTTCACCGAAGGGTATGGCGAACCCTGTGAAAAAAAGAGTGATTGATCTTATCTCGGGAAAGGAAAGGGCCGGGTTCAAAGAGTCGGACCAAAACTTGCACACAAAGGGAGGTAAGTGGGTTGACTGTCAGTAGGGGTTTTCTTCCCACAGGTTGCCGGGTCTGTGATTGGGAAAGGAAATAGGAGACCGTGAGGAAGGAAATAAGAGATTAAAATGCAATGCACGTGCCTCGAAAATCGGTGATCAAAAAAAAAAAAATCCCAAAAAAAAAGTCAAAGAAACAACAAAAGAACATCCGGTGAAGGGGGGGAGAAAAGGCCTACGGGGGGTGGGTGTGGGGAACTTGTGGCTGCTTTTAAGGGTCAAGCGTGTGGCAAAGGGACGCCCCACCCACACAGAAAAAATTCCCGGGAAGGGAAAAAAAAAAAAGAAAAGCGAAAAGAGAAAGACTGGACCTTAAAAAATGCCAAAGAGACTGCTTACGTGGGACAAAACAACGATCATTAAAAAAAAAAAAAACGGAACGCAACGCGAAAGAAGGCGACTCCCAAAAGCGGTGGGGAGAAACGGGGGGAACAGCCCTCTGAATTTATACGGGCTAAAAAAAGAGGGGGGGGGGTTTGCAGACGAAATGGAAATCAGTAATCGAATTGGGAGGGGGGGATAATCTCACAACAAATTGGAAAACTCATATAAAAAACAACAGGGATAGGGGAACCGGGTGAGCGTGGAAAGGGGAAAAAACCAGGTTTGACAAAAAAAAAAGACAGACGGCTGTGGAAGAACGCTTGTCAGAGCGCTAAGAAGGTACTGGAAGGACAATCGGGGTTGGCGCCTCAAGAGAACAACTGGCAAAAACGGGAGCGGGTGGTCCAGAATCGTCCACGTGGTTCTCTCAGAACAAAAATTTCAAAGGAAGGAGGTGGAAAGACAATGGGAAAAGGCCCTAAAGCCCCAGGCCCCGTTAGGTCTGGAAAAAAGGTCCAAAGAAAAAAGGACGTTGTGAGAGGAAAGTCGCAAAGATTAGTGCGACCCAAAAGGGAAAGACGGCAAAATTTCAATTCTAAAAAAGTCCGAAAAAGGGAGTAGTCCCGGCAAGGAACCAGAAGGAAAAGGAGGGTCAAAAAAACCAGAGAAGGGAAAAACCGGGGGGCAATGTCAACCACCAACATTGCAATAGTCTGGAAAAGCGAAGAAATCCTAAAAAAAGCCTCTCAATCGGACGACATGAACTCGTTGCAGGAAACGTTGGAGGATCACAGGAGGTTGAAATCGGGGTCTAATAGAATGAAAAACTGTAATCCAAAAGAACAAACATCTAAAAACGTGGGGAAAACAAAAGCTCATGAGAAGAGGGCTACAAGGAAAAAAAAAAAGGCAAAAAATTGAAAAAAAAAAAAACGGGGGAAAACGGGCGAGGGGGGACCGTTAAGCATAAACCCGAGTTCGACATTATGGGGTGGGCAAGCGGGAAAAATGACGAAACCGAGGGACCCAACACAGGGGGACAGGAATGAGTAGGAAGGACTTTATCTCAATTACGAAGAGGGGAAAAAACTTGGGGAAAAGCGGAAAACTAAAAGAACTGCGGCGACCCAGGAAAAAAAAAAAAGCCCAGAAAGGCTATCTGGGGAAAACAGACCACTCACGTGGGAAACCCCCAAAAAAAAAAAACACATCAACGAGCGTTGGGGACGGGGGAAAACAAAAAAACACGAAAACCAACATCCGGACTGAAGGAGCTGCGACACCCCCGCATGGTTGGAAAAAAAAGCGGCTGAAAGGGATCCGACGATCAACAAAGTGCATGGGGGGTACCATGGAAGGGCAGGCGGGGACCAAAAACATGGGGCGGGGCAGCCATGGCGCAAAAAAAAGCTAATCCAAAACCCTCTGTCTCTCGAGTTACGCCCCACGAAGGAAGAAACAGGTTGATGGGGGCGGGAAAAACAAACAGGGGTTACGCTCTGTAAATAAAAGACAGAAAGGAGAGATGTTTGAAAAAAGGGGGGGGGGGGTTAAACGAGAACAAACGTTATTGGGAAAAAAGCCAAAAAACAGGAGGAAGGGAAAGAGTGGGCCAAAACGTGGCCCAATCTGAAAATGACTAGGTCTTTCAAAAAAACGCTAAAAAGCGACAAGAAAGGGGGCGCGTTGGGGGGCCACAGCTAAGGCAAATGAAAGGGTCCCAAGAGGGGAGGGGGCACCCCTGGAGGCCGCGTAGAGCCTCATGGAAGAGGAAGAGGGGGAGGAAGTAACCCCGGAGAAAAAAATGCCAAACACAAAACGCCATACGAAGGATGAAGGTCGGGTGGGAGCACAGTCCCACACCCCTGGTTCAACAGTCCGACGCATGCCTTCAAAATCGGGAAAGAGGCCAAACAACGGGGAAGAGAATAGGGGGGGAAAAATCCGGCGGCGGGCACAGGGAAAAAAAACGAAGGGTCAGGGGGGGGCGCAATACTACCATCATACTCTACTGTCCAAAACGGATTTGAAAGGGGGGAGCGGCACATCGAGCCGAGGGGTACCGCAAAAAAGATAAAAAGCCAGAAGCAAAAAAACAAGACAATCAGGTGTTACGGGAAAAAGTTCCGAAAAAAGAGAACCTCGCAAGAAAAGGGGCGTCGAGGGAGCAAGCGAAGGGAGATCGACCAGACCAGACACAAAAAGAGGTCTACACCAAGTGGGGCCAAAAAAAAAAGAAAGGCAAGACCCTTGCAAACGTTGGCCCCCTTAAGGAAATTGGGTAAAAGGAAAATAAAAAACGTTGATCCTGGGGGAAACAGTGTCGCAAAAGCGCCTGGTTGAAAGGAGAACTGTGAATGAACACCAACCAAACCAGAAAAACGCCCCGTGTGTTTACCGCGAAAAAACATCAACCGGAATTCATTTAGGTCTCTAGAAAAACGTGTGCAGCAAATTGAAAACACATCTTGAGAAAGCACGGTCCTCCAGAGCATGAAAAAAAGGGGGCTTACTAAAGGGAGGCAAAAAACTGCAACTAGGCCATGTGGAGGAGGCGCTTTTAGAAAAAATCAAAATGAGGGGGGTCACTCAAATGTTTTGGGTTGATCATCAAAAAAAACCTGCAAAAAAAGTGCCGGGCCATTACGAAAGGCAGAAACTGTCTAAATGTAAACTCAAAACTAGGGAGGAAAGCGTCGCCAGTCAAAATTCTCAGGGGGGGGAACCCCCACGAAAAAAAGGGTACAAACCTAATTTCCTTACCAGCTTGGGGGGGGAACTGCGGGAGAACAGCGGGAAAACCCGCAATATTCCCCGCAATCTTGGAAGGGTCTTGAAAGCTCCCAATAAAAGAGGGCCGACAGGGGGGTCACCGGGGGGGGCGCTTTGACAAGGTGCAGAAAAACGTCAAGAGGGGAGGCACAAAAGTCTAAACTATCCCTTCAATAAAAACAAAGCGGATTGAAGACCAAAGTAAACTTCAAAAAAAAAACAAGGTGCAAAAAAAAAAATAAAAAAAAAAAGTGTGGGGGGGGGGGGGGTTTGGGGGTTTTTTTTTATAGGTTATTTGTTGTTGCCACTACAACCCCCACCCTCACTCTCCCCCCCCCCCCCCCCCCCCCCCACCCACCCCCAAACCACACCCACACCCCCCCCCCCCCCCCAAAACCCCACCCCCACACCCCCCGCCACCGAAAGTGGGTTTCCTAAGAAAGGGCGGGTCTTAAGGAAATGGGGGTGCCAGGTAACTCGTACCATGGAAAAAAGAGTGAGGGATGGAGATACAACAAAGGAGGGTTTCGGAAAAGGAGCAGCTGAACCAGATCGTGCACGGGGGTCGTAGGTTTGGGGGCAGCGGCCCCGTGGGGGTTTCTGCAACAAAAACGGTGGAAAAAAAAAAAAACAAGGGGGTCTGCGGTGGGAAGGACAGCTCATCGAGGGGGGGGAAAAAATGTAAAGAAGGGAAGGTGCGAAACGGAAACAGGCCAGAAAAATTCGAACGCTCATTAGGAAAAAGATTCTAGGGGGGGAAAAAGCCACAAAAAAATCCCCAGCAGTGGGCAAATACATACCTCAATGGGCCTTCCTTTTACATTGGGGGGGGAAAAAAAACTTGGGGGGGGCCACGCCCACGCCGGCAGCGAAACCGAAAAAAAAAAAGGAGGAGACTGAATCTAAAAATACCCTTCCCATTAATTGGTCCACATCGGGAAGTAAAGGGGGGGGGTGTAAAAAGGAAAACGAAATCAACACGTGGAAAATCCAAGCGTCCTTTTCCTCATAATTGGGGAAAGAAAAAAAAGGGGGAAGCACCTATTAGCGGAAAGGAGGTTGTCGGGTCGGGTAAAACTTACAGTACGCCTATAGCAACACCCATAGATGAAGGGTCTGAAATCAGAGGGAAACACAAAATGGAGGAAAGCACATAACGTCGTAAAACGTGAAGTTCGGCGGAGATGCAACAAAGCCCGAAGAAAAAAAAAAAAAACGAGGCCAAAAAAGGGTGTAATCGCCTCCGCGGGGGATGGTCTCAGCATAAACGCCGTTTGGAACCAGATCTCCTGGCCAAAGCACAAGGGGGGGCGGCTGGGGGGGGAAGGAATCCAAAAAGAGGATGGTTCGGCTCAGAAAGAAAAAGGGCACCGGCGCAAAACTTTCGTCAAGTTCATGAAAAAAAAGGGCAAAAAAACCAGGCAAAGCCAACAAAAGGGGGCTGGGGTTATGAAGGGGGCAAAGGAAGGTGCTTAGGGACACTAACATATGAAAAAAAAAACGAAAGCATGCGACCAGGCAATCCTAGGGGCGACTCGTGTCTGGTCGAGGGGATAATGGGGGGAAAGGACATCAAGACAATCAAAAAAAGAAAAAGTTGAAGGGGGGCACTTCTGCAAACACGTGGAAAAGGGCCAAAAAAAAAAAAGGGTAACTACGAGGTGAAACAGTCTATGGGAACACTTCCTAGCTACTAAATTTCTTGGGACACAAACATAACGGAACAAGAAGGAGAGAAGTTGAAACTGTGCGTGAAAAAAAAGGTCGAAACAAAAAAAGAAAAAGTGGAAAACTGTGGACTCGGTCCAGGGAAAAAGGAGGTCGAAGGGGAACGGGGAATCAAAAAAGGTCAATCGTCAAAAAAGACGGGTTGCAAAAAAAAAAAGGCCTCGGATTAGAACATGCGAACCTCAAAATGCCCCAAATGGACAATAGGTGGGGAAGAGAAAGAGGAAAAAAAGTTCAACGACGGTCCTACATCTAGTGGGCGATGAAATATTCTTGTTTCAAAAAGGAGGGGAAAATGGAAGCGCCTGTGACACAACATGGCAAAAAACGAAGCAAGAGGAAGGTGTCCGAGGGACGGGGGGGGGAAAAAAGGCGGGGCCAAAAAAAAGACTCCTCCTAAGGAGGGAGAAAACAGGATCCTCAAGCAAAAAAACTGAAGTGGTCTCTCCTCAATGGGGGTGGTAAGAAAAATGAAGTCCGGCAATGCAGAAGACAAAAATGCGGTAAAAAAAAGGGGGTCGGGGCTGAAAAAACACACGCCAGCCAGAGGAAACGCAAAAAATAATAATATCCGAACAGGATCCAAAAACCCCACATAAAACTGGGTAAGGGGACAGCTAAAAAGTGGGGAGCACCCAAAAGAGTAGGCGCAAATGCCCAAGGCCTATTTCCGGATACCCTTCAAGGACTAAATGGAACGGGGGGGGGGAAGGGGGTTCCAGGCCCCAGAAAAGACCGTGTGGGGAAAAAAGCAGAAAAAACGGGGAAACTCTATGGAAATTTTTGGGGGGAGTGGGACGAAGGAGAAAACCCAAGGGGGGCCAGGATCCGGGACCGTAAATGACGTAGGGATGGGAAAAACCCCGTTACCAGCGGGTCTGTCACTGCCCTGGAAAAAATCTAACGGAGGGGCACTCGGGTCGAAATCACGTCTAGGGAAGAAGGTACGCTGAAAAAAATTGTCTTAGGCTGGAAAGCAGCTTTAAGGGACTAAAGGCAGAAGTGAAAATACGTTGTCATGAGAGGGGAAGCCAAGCCTGAGAAGGGGCCAGGGGGGCTGAAACGAGTCAAAAAAAGAATGGCTGGTTGGGGGAAAAAATTACCATCCGGGGATAAGGGACGGAAGGAAGGGAGGGTCAAAGGTGGCGTCAAAAAGAAAAAAAAAGGGTGGGCAGCCAAAAACCCGATGGACCTTTGGTTCACTCGCCAAACCCGTCAAGAAATCACCCAGCTGACCCCTTCATCTTCGTAAAACCCCGCGGGATCTGGCACGAAAAGGGGCCACACCTGGGGGGCTGGGGGGGCGGGACCACCAAGAAAAACGACCTGGCAAACGGGAGCAACCGGAAAACGCTCCTGCACCAAAAAAAAACTTGTGGGGGGCCTACTTGGCCAAAGACACTTCTCCATCCAGCAGGGAGAAAAGAGCAAGAACAAAAGGGAAAAAGTACTGGAGTCGAAAGGGGGGAGAACGCAAGAAAAAATCAGCCGGGGCTCCCTTAATAGTTCTTAATCGGCATCGCGCGAGGTTCGCTCGTTTTAAAAAAAGCAGTGGAAAAAAAAACGGCCAGGGGGGTCACGGGGGGTTGCCCCGATTTTACTTCTTCGACCGGGAAGGGGGCACAATAACGGGAAACCCAGGGTCCAGCAAGGACCAGTGCAAAGAGCATGTTCCATCTTGGGGCTTCCCTCCGCCAAAAACCGGATGGGGGGGGGGGGGTTGGGAGGGGCAGAACAAACACCCGATGACAGGGAAAACGGGACCGGGAGAGAGCACGAGTCACCAAAAAACCACAAACCTGCGCAAGCTGGGGGGGGGGGGTGGTCAAGGAAAGAAAAAGGGGGGAAACTCAGGAAAAAGGAAAGCTCCCAAAAAGGGGAGGCTCGTGAAGGCGCCCATTGCAATACATGACGCTGCTAGTGAACCGCGGAAGCGTTGATGTTTCTCCGCATTGGAAGGGGGGGGGGGGAAAGCAAAAAAGGGGGGAAAGAAAGTGCTGAAAGAGGAGACGAAGGGCCCCCACCCACAAAAAAAAAAACAAAACGTCACTCAAAAAAGCCAATTGGAAAAAAAAGGAGAGGCCGTGGACCAATAAGAAAAGTCAAAGCGTTAACCAAAGTAAGAGGATCAAAAAGCGGGCCCGGGGGGGGGGGGAACGAAGGGGGAGGGGTGGACAGAAAAAAAAAAGTAAAAAAACCCATATGCCTCGCACTCACGGGAACGGCGGTTGTGAAAAAATGGAAGACCCGGGGGTGGAAAAAAAGTGTTTCGAAAATTTGGAAGGGGGGGAAGAAAGCGGGGCAAAAACCGAAGTGGTCTGGAGTCATAAAAAAAGGCGGTTTCAACGGACGGGGAGCCGGACTCTCAGAAACCGAATTGGGGTTGAAAAAAAAAGAAGGGGAGGGAGTGGAAGTGCCGACTAATGGGGGCGCGAAAACTCTTTCTGAAAACGAAGGTTAAACACGAGAGAGGGCGAAAGGAAAAAGCACTAGAAAAAAGAGGCGGGAGCCAGGCAACAGAAAAATCTAAACGGTCACCGGATTACTGGGAGAAAAACAGGGGGGCCTTGATGAAACACAAAAAAGGGGAAAAAAAGCCCGGTGGAGGAATGGAGTGGGGCGCGGCCCGACGCGTCTCCTAGAGAAACAGAAAATTGCGCGGAGGGGGAAAAGCACACCATGAAAAAAAAAAATGCAAAGGCCCACGATCGGGGGAAAAGTTGGCGAAACCAGAAGATCCTCAATAGCCTACGGGGAGGGGGGTACGGGTCAGGGGAGGGGACCCCTTGGGGGGGGGGGGGGAGGGGCCTTTTTAAAGGCCAAATTGGGGCAGGAAAATGGGCAGTCTGAGCGGACGCGCAGCGACTTATTCCATCAAACCAAAGAAGAGGGGGTGACTGCAGATGGTGCGTCTAAAAAGGAGGGATGAACGAGGAGGCAAAACCAGACCGGGAGAGAAGGTTAGGAAAAAGGCGAAGCGCAAAAAAAACGGTCGGTCAAAAACAAGTGTCAGCCGCAAGGACCCGTGGGAATATGCCCGGGGGTGGAGCGAAAAGAAAAAACAACAAACGTGAGGAGGAAAAAGAAGACGAATCAGCACACCAAGTTTAAGAAGGTGGGTTCATCTTGCGACCACAAACCTGTTCCACCCCCGGTCCAGAAACTGCAGAGCGGGGAAGGGAAAGAAAAGAACTCACGGGGAAAAGGGGGGGAGGTAAAGGGACGCAGACGTGGACTCAACACCAAGAACCCAAGCATTGGGAGGGAAGTCAGGAAAGGGGGGTGGAACGGGGTTCAAAAGGAAAGAAAAGAACCAGAAAAGGGAAGGCGTCCCGAGCAAATCCATGTGGTGTTGGGCCGAACCCAAAAAGCCCAAAAAGAGGTCTCACTGTGAAAAAAATGTGCCATGGCAAATTGGGGGGACAAACTCAAAGGAAGAGAGTTGTCGGAAAAAAAGGGGGGAGACGTACCAGTGAGCGCATCAAAAGGTTTGCGTAAAAGCGCCCAGAAAAAAGTCACCACCAATCCCGACCAGAAGGGGCCGGGAACGGCCAGAAAAAAAAAAAACGGACGCGGCACACAGGAACGGGGGTCGTGGGTTCAATCCTTGTGCCCGGGGGAAAGAAAGAAAGGGGGGAAAAAAGGAAGCCCGGTGACGAGGACCGCCTCAGTCAAGTCGAAAGAAGAGGTTTGCAAAAAATCGCTCACAAAGGGAAAATCCAAAGGAAGGGAAGGAACTGAGGGGGGGGGGGAAGGGGGGAAGGGCGTCTGGGGAATCTGCCGTCATCGTCGAAGTTCAAGGGAAAATGAGTCGGATCTGTACAAAGGGGCAAGCTGAAAAAAGAAAAAAAAAAGGCCAGAAAAAAAAAAGGGGGGGAAAGACGGCATCCGAGCTTAAAAAAAAAAAAATAACAAGCAAAGATTCGATCGTGTTTGCAAAAGAGCATGACGCCGGGCATTACACAGAAGAAAAGCAGAAGTAAAAAGGTCAAATGCTGTACTGCAATGATGAGGAAAAAAAAAAGTAAGCAAACCCTCCGTAGAAGGGAGAAGGCGCGCAAGGGAAGGTTCGCAAGGAAGGGGGGAAATAAACCAGGGGGAGGGAAGGGGGGGGATCAATCCAACCATCACCCGAACTTGTTCAAAAAAAATGCCACAAAGACTTGCCTAAGGAGAGAGAAACAAAAAAGGGAAGAGTGTTGGGGGGGACGGCCGAAGCCTCCATACGATCACTTGGGGGAACTAGGTAAATGGGTCATGCCTACATCGGGGAAAAAAAAAAATCAAGGGGGAAGAAAAAGACCAAGTTTCGGGGGCGAGGTGACTACCAGCAACAATAAACATGAACGGAGTTCTGAGGGGAAAAAAGAGGGGGGGGGGTGGTCGAAAAAGGGGCAAGAAACATCCTGAATGCGTCAATGGGGGGGGCCGCAACTGTGGGGAAAAACATTCAATGGGGGGGAATACTTGTTCCAGGACCTACAAGGGGGAAAGAACTGTTGATAAAGTTCAAACCCCTGGCGCTGCAAAAAAAAAGTCAGGTGAAACGGACGACATCAGTTAGGGGGTTAAAGGGAAATAAGAGGGGGGGGACAGGAAGAGTCGCGGAAAAGTCGTAAAAAAAGGGGGGCAAAAAACTTGTCTGGACCAGGGGAACATTTGAACAGGACAATGGGTCGGGGGCACTAGCTGCAAAGGGGAAGAAAAGATCTCGTCTTCCATTTCCAAGGACGGGTCAGGGAAAGGAACGGAGAAGAATACGGGGGTTGCAGGGTGGGAAGCACTTCAAATTGTCAGAAAAACCAAAAAAAAAAGGGTGACGTTGGGGGGGGAAAAAAAAGGTAACCGCCAGGAAGACCCTAAAAAAGTTGACTCCAAAAAGGGGGATGGGAGAAGATGAAAGAGGTGTCTAAAAGGGGGAAAAACACTCCAAGAAGGGGGGGTGTCTGACAAATCGACAAGAACAAGGACACGGCTACCTCTTCGATTCGAAGGGAAAAGGGGATGAGGGTGTCAAGGGGGGGGGTGAAGCAGCCGCGCCTCGGTTAAAAAAAAAAAAAACTTAGGATAGTTCTCCAGACAGAAATAAAAAGAAAAATTAAGGAAGGGGGGGGGAGCGTGCCGGGGGGAAAGAGGGTGCGCCCCAGCCCGTTAAAGATAAATATCGTCCTGTTAGGAAAGGACAGGGTTGAGAAGGAAGTGAAAAGTGGGAGAGGGTACACGGCAAGGGTTGGGCCGGCGGGGGGGGGGGGGGGGGGGGGTGTGGGGCCCAAATGGATGACACGTCAAAAACGGTTCACTGGCCCGGTTGAATGGAAAAGGGGGAAAAAGGGGGACGCAGGGAAAGAAACAGGGTGCTGCAAGCGGATCAAAAACGACTTGGGGTGGGTTTGGGGAGGGCAGAAAAAAAAACCAGGATGAAGGGGGGAGTCCTATTAGTTGGGGGAAAGCGGAACCAGTCGGCGCCAACGGGGGGGGGGCGGTTCCGCCGGCTCGCAAATTGTACCAAAGGTCAATGTGGAGAAGGAAGATCGGGGAGGGAGGCACGGGCAAATAAGGCTGGGGTTGGCGCGGGAAAACCTGGTGGCCCGCAAGCGGCTGAGGGGGTGTGGGGGGAAGGAAAAAGAAAGAAGCAAAAAAGTGGGGGGCGGGGTGATGGGTGGTCAGGCCGCCAAGAAGGACCCTGGAAAACCACATGGGGGGCGCAAAGCTGGCGCGAACGAGATGAGAACCGACAGGAGGAGGGGGGGAAAGGAGTTAGGGGAAAAAGGAGACTTGGAACATTACGAAGCTCAATACCCAATATATTTCCTTGACACTTAGGGACGGGTATTCATCAAAACAAAAAAAACAAGAAGAGGGGAATCAGCACTCAAAGGGCTTTACGTTCAATTCGTGTGGGACAAACCAGAAGGGAAAAAACGTGGTCGAAAAAAAACCACAGGGGGTGTTTGGGAGGGGCCTTTCGTGGAAAGCGGGGGCGGAAGGGTTGGATGGAAGCATATCCGCGAGAGTGCAACGGAAGGAACAGGAGGAAAACGCAAAAGGGGGGATTACAAGGAAAGGGTAGACCTAAGTGCTGAACTGAGGGGGGTCTTCAGATGTTAGACGAAAAATGGGAAAAAAACATCTGGGACGAGGACGATGAGCGGAGATCAACGCTTTCTAAAACTAAAAAAAAAAACCGAAAAATAAAAAATAAAACCAAACGCAGGCCGCGGGTCAGTACTGTGGAGCAGCGGGGAAAAGGTGTTGGACGGGGCGACCGGGGCAGCCTTTATTGGAGAAAAAAGTGGACAAAAAAACTAGGAACGGGGAAAGGAGAAACAGGTCTAATGAAGGGAAAACGGGGGGAAAAAGAAAGGACACTTTGGGAGCATTCTCTCACTGAGAGAGGGAAAAAAAAAGCATCTGCCAAAGAGTGGGGGGCCAAAAAGGGAGCGGAAATACGGAGGGAGGGGTGGCACGTTTAGGGGGGGCGGCCTGTGGGGGGTCCTTTGGCAAGGGGGCCGCAAAAAGGAGGAGGGAGAGGGAAAAAAAAACGCGAACCATTAGGCCGATTCGCCCAGAAAAAAGAAGATATACGTGGGAGCAGGGGAAGAAGAGGGGACCGGAAGCGCTGCTAAGGTCACGAAAAAAAAGGGGGGGAAGGACGATGAGAACAAAAAACAGGGGGAGGAAAAGCGGCTTAAAGGTCCTAGGGGGGGCAACCAATTGGGAATCGTGCCAAGAGAAACAAAAGGGGAGAAGGGAGAAGAGAAAAGTTGGGTTTATGGGGGATTGCATCAATGGGCGTAGAAGGAAAGGGGAGTAGCTCACACAAACCCTGAGGAAAAGAGAGAAAAGGGTTGGAGAGAGGACAACTGACAAAGTGTTAACCAAAAAATCAGAAAAAAGGTGGGGGTCCGAGAAAAAGGGGGGTCGAATCAAAGTCCGCCCGGAATTGAAGGGGAAAAAGCAAGAGGGTGGGGGAGAACGGAGCTGCGCACCACGTACCACAAAATGGTTCAAAAAAAAGTCAGGCACGAAAGGGGACCGGTTAAAAGAATGGGTCGAAAAAAAACGCGGGGGGGCGGGAAAAAGGAAAATGTCACAGGGAAGGAACCAACGCAGCAAAGGGACAAAAAGGGACTGGCACAAGTCTTTCACGAGCTTGGGAAACAATACGCATAAAAAGAGGTGGAGGACCAGAAGGAAGGCCAACAGACCCTGCAGCCTCTCTATGGTTAAACAATACAGCTCTTATCAGCAAGCCCGCCACTCCACTCCGAGCAAAAGGAGGTGCAGAGAAAAAGGGGGGAACGCGGGGGAAGGAAAAAGGAACCTCGTTGCCACGTTGCTAAAAATACGTAAAAAAAAAGAGTCGATCATCCGATCAATAGACCGCGGGTTTTGGGGTCAGGAAAAAAGCCGTTCGCGCACATCGGGTGGAACGAACGGGAAAAAAAAGGGTTGAAAAACGGCGGGGAGACCTTCTCGTCCCCAGCATTGGGCCAGGAGGAAAGGGAGGAGAGAGGGAGAAAAGGCGCAGGCACGTAACCCAATGCGAACACTGGAAAAAGGCAAAAAAGGGCGAAAGCTAGGGGCTTTCAAGAGGCCGCAGTGAGAGGGCAAGCATTGCGGGGAAAGAAGAGAAGGGTCGAAAAAAAGGGAAGGAAAACGCAGAATGTTTAAACTGGAGCTTGAACTGGAAAAAAAAAAGGAACGGGGGGTCCAAAGTGAAAAAAAAACTCCGCAATCCTGCCCAGGAAGCAGGCCGAGGAAGGAAGGCAAAGCACGAAACTGGGTGGCCAGCACGCGGGCGGCCACGCTCCCTCACAAAGAAAGGGAGGCGGGCAAACACATAACACCCAAAAAAAGGCGGCAAAATCGCACAAAGGTAGTGTGGAAGAGAAAAGGAAAGGGAGAAATCCGGAGAATCAACAGGAACGCAAAGGGAAAAGGGCAGGCACCCGCAACCAGTTGGCGAATGTGGGGACCTGGGGGAAAAAAAAGGGGGGAAAGACACGATGAACAATCGAATAATTTAAAGCGGAAAAAAAAAAGGGAACATTAAGAAAAAGGGTGATGTTGAGTGGGGGGGGGAAAAAGAAAACCAGGTGCTGCAATGAATAACGATTAAAAGGGAAAAAAAAAAAGGGGTGGAGGCACTGGAAGAAAGGGTAATTCCTGTCCAGAAGACCTAAAACGGGACGGAAAAAAGGTTAAAAGCCAGGGCCGTGACCACGTCAGAAAACAAAAAAGGAGGGGCAATTGGAACGAGGAACGAGAGGCATTAGTCTAGGGCATAACTCACGCAAAAGTACGTAATTTAGCCCACTCGTCATCGGCAAAAGAGGGAAAAAAGGGGGGGAAGGGTGAAGGGGGGGAAGTTGCTTGGAGACTGGGGGGAGGCCGTGCTAAACGAAAAGAAAAAATAGAGCTTCTTCTCCGCCCCCTCGGGGCACAAAAGGAAAAACTGGAAAAACTCCAGAAAAAGGGGGGAAGGGAAAGATCGAAGTCCTGTGACAGGGTCCTGTCTGGGGTCGGTAAAAGGTGGTTACCAAAAACAAAGGAAGAAGGGGGGGGGAAAAAAAAAAGTAGAAAAACCGTAGAAAGTGTCTCGGCTTAAAAAAAAAACGGGATTATGTAAAAAGGAAAAAAAGGGACAGAGGGAACCAGGGCGGAACACTTTTTCTTACCAAAATCACCAAAGAAGAAACGTAAAAATCGGGTCGCCGGTAGTGACATCACGTGGGGGGACGCAGGAGGACTGAATAGTTCACGCAACGTGACGACTAAGAAAGCAGAAAGAAAAAAAATTTAAGGGTTTGCCACAGAGCACAGCCGCGACGAAAAAGGCAAAGTGAAGAACGGGGACGCTAGCTTGAAAGAAGGCGCCACTGACGGAAAGCCCCCGGCTTTGGACAACCGAGTTCACAAGGCAAAACACAATTGGGGGTTGGGGAAGGATGCCGGGGTTTTTGGGGAACGTATGGCTTCACCAAGGGAAGGAATAAAAAACCATTGAACATGGTTTCTCACGGACGGCACAAAAGGAGACGGGGGGGGAATGGTGAAAGAGAAAAGGATTGGGAGGAAACCAAAAAAGACTCTGGGAAAAAACGCATTGTTTGGGGGGACGGGGTAGACGAAACACCCCGGTAAGTGTCTGTTAAGTTGTTAGGTTCGAAAAGAGAGGGGCAAATCAGGGGGAGGGGAAAAAGGTAAAGGGGCCAATAAAAGGGTTGTGGTTCTCAGGGATCCCCCTCGCCCCTTTAGACAGGTCAAAAACGGTTGGGGTAAGGTACGGGAGACCGGGACGCCATGCCAAAAAACATACGGCATGGGAGCGCGGGAAGGAAGTAATTGAACTTCAGTCGCTGTGGATTTTTCCGAACGAAAAAAAGTTCAGTTGATTGGGTGAGACAGACGGAAACGCCCGGGAAGGTTCCACACGCGCAAAGGCTATGAGCAAAAAAAAAAGGGGGGAAAGACTCAGGGAAAAACCAGGAAAGGATGTAGCCTGTTCCCCGAGAATTAGAGCAAAGACCAAGGGGAACACCGGAAAAAGAGCGAACAGTCGGGGGGAAAAAAACTGCTGAAAAACGCTTCAAAAAAACACAGCCCTCACCAACCCAAGGAGTCGCCCCAGGGTACGTCTTCAAAAGGTGAAAAACGACCAGGGGAGGAGGGAAAACGAACCGTTTCCTTTGACCCACGGGTTGTTTGGGGGAGGGTGAAGAAAAAAAGGGAAAAAAGGAGGGAACAGCAGAGAAAAACTGCGCTAACGAGGGGAACGAGGCCACGGGGAAGATGACGGAAAAGGGGGTTACAACAAAACCGAAGGAATACAAAGTGGACGGAAGTGGGCGTGACACGGGTGGAGAGGAAAAAAGTGCTCAAACGCAGTCAGTGGCGATTCGGAGAATCGGGACGCTTACAATTTCGGTAGAAGATCCCAGAACAAAACCGGGGAAAAAAAAAAGGCGGGGAAGGAAAATGGGTGAGGCACTCCCGAAAGGGGGTTGATGCCCTGGGGAAAAAACTGGGAGGTAAGCGATGGAAAACATGGGGACAGCAGGATTATGAGAAAGTTGAGGATTAATGGAGGACGGTGAAGCGGTCCTCCATGAAGGGAACACGGGAGAAGGGCGCATTTCCCGAATGAACGACGAGAAAGGAAAGAAGGTGGAGAAAGTGGGGAGGGAAAAACTACGTAACACGGGGGGCACCTGGGCGCACAGGGCGTGCAAGGGGGGGGGAAAAGGGTAATTGGGGAAGACAGGTTGGGTTGTCCTGCCAGAGGGGAAGGAGGGAACACTCCGTGTTAGGGATGAAGAACGAACTCGGACATCAAACGGAAAAAAAGGGTCCCAGAAAGAGGTCAGGACTTACTGTGGTTCAAAGAGAGTTGCTGTCGCAAAGGGGAGCTGAAAGGATAAAATTCAAGATGAGGGGGAGACATGGATCAACAAGATGAATCGATGAGGGATACGGTTAAGGGGAGGGGAAAAACTGCCAACAACAAAGAAACTAAGGCACTGAAGGATTGGGGGGGGGGGGGAATCCTACAGCAAAAAAAAAAAAGTATTAGGGGAAGGGAAAAAGAAGAGACCAGGACCAACCCGGCCGACTTGATCCATTTGAAAAAACTTGAAAGGGACTAAAAAAGGGGGGGAGCACACCAGACCCGACAGCGCACCAGTTTCCAGGGAAAAGGAGAAAAGACGGGACCGGGGGGAAAGGGAAAGAAGGACGGGAGGGGTTACGAAGGAACGTAAGGAGCACCCAAATGCCGATTTGTAAGGGGAGAAATTAAATTTGGGTCTTCAGATGCGCTCGTGGCGGGAATTACACGGAAGAAAAAGGAACAAGCCCAACAACGGTTAGGGAGGGCCGCCTTACGGGCTCTGGTGCAAGTTGGGGGAAAACTCGACATACTGAGACTCTCCGCACATGGGAAGAGAAGAGAGGGGGACAGTTGAGAAGAATGGAGTGTAAAGTAGGAAAGCCCGCCATCCCATTCCGAAAAAAAGGAAAAGGGGGAACATACAACCTGGTGTCCAAGAAGGAAAGACACAGTGGGTTGGGTGGAAAAGTTCCGGAGAGAGAAAGAAAGGAACAGGGAAAGGGGCTAATCAAGAAGAGTCGTGGAAACGCCTCACGGCTTGGAAGAACACACTTGACGAACCATTCAGGAGGGGAAATTAGGGGGGACTGAAAGGGGAATGCCCTCCTCCTCTTCAAGGGGGGGGGGGGCAAAAAAGTCAGACTCTCAGAAAAAGAATGCAGCAAACGAACAAATGAAAAACAGGTGCGGAGAGGGGGAGGAGGGGCAGGGGGTCAAAAAAAGAAAACAGAACAGGTGGCAGGAAGGGCAAGTCAATTGTTGCATGGGGTCAAACTAATGGGCCTACAAAGCAGGAAGCAGAGGAAAAGGGGGGGGAAAGGGGGGGGCTGAGGGAAGGGACAAAAGACGGGGCCAGGGGGGAAGGGGAGACCCCTGCCATCCCACGGGAAAAACAAGGACTTTTCTGCTAGAACTTTGGGCCCGCCGGGATGAACTCAACAAAAAAAAGAAAGGGGAAGTTCAGGGAAGAGGGCCACATAAAAGAAGAAAGCGGGGCGAATACTCGCTCCTCTGAAAAGGAAAGGGGACCGGGGAGGCCTAACAAGGGGGGAAAATTCAGAAAAATCACCGGGGAAAATTGGGGGGACGCAAGAAAGGCCAAAGGGGGGGGAGAACATCAAAAAAACCTTGGTTGTGACAAAAAGCGCAAGGGAAAGAGATAGAAATGGAAAGGTAAGCCCTACCCCTAGGTATTTTTTTGTGCAACAACCATCCATGGGGGTCTACAAAAAATCAAAAAAATCGAGGGTATGAAATGCGCTAAAGGGGGAGAACATTGGGGGGTCCGGATTCCAGTGGGAGGGGGCAAATCAAAAAAGAAAGGGATTAGGGACCAGGAAACCGTGACACATACGGGACCCAAAGCGAGGTGAAACTGAGGAGAAATAGAGGAGGGAGGAAAGTATCCGCCCGGACAGAAAAAAGAATTCTCTACGGACCTTACGGTTGTCTCTGCGAAAATGAGTGCCAGAACAAGTTGGACTCGGGGAAAAAAAAAAAAACTGGGAAGTTGATTGGAGACTTACTCCCATGGGGAACAACTATGGCTCTCGACGAGACACCAGTCTTGTTAATCCAGAAGGAAACACTCCGTGACTAAACCATCTTTCCCTGGACTTTGTAACCAGTGGGTGTAGTAAAAACCCAAAAAAAAAAGTACATTCCTTTTGGTTAGGGAAGGTCCAAGAAACCAGAGGGGAAATGAATAGGAGAAAACAAAAAAAAAGGGGAAAGGGGGAGGAAAAGGAAAAGACTCTGCGGAAGGGAAAAGGGGAGTAAAAACGCCTCACGGGGCAAAATTTGGGGGTTCGGGGGTACCACCTCTCAAAAGAGGAATTCCACCCATGAATCGACATGGAGGCGCACGAAAAAGTGCCAGAGAAGGGGGACGAGAGACTCAGGCCACTACTTCTCACTGCTTCTATCCGTACAAAAAAAGAAGAAACAAAAAAAAGGGGGAACACGGTTTTTAACGGTAGGTGCAGGGGGAGAGCTGCGGTCAAAGACGGAATTGGAAAGAGGAGTCGTCGGGAACAGGTACGAAACCGGGCAGAGAGAAGTACGAAGTTAAAAGGGAAAATATTGGGGGAAATAAAAAGATGGGGGGACAACTATTTTTTTGAAGGGGTGGAAAATCCGGAAGGCAGGCATGGCCAAGTAAAATCAAAGGTTAGAGGGGGAAGGGAGAAGGGGGGAAGGACTCATGGAAAGAAGACTTTAACCGAGGGTCACAAAAAACCGCTTGTGTTGTCACTTTTCTGCAAAAACATAACCTACACAGGGGGGAAATGGTCGGGAGGAGGGCGAAAGGGGGGGGGGGAAAGCGGCAAACATTCCCAGCTGGGTGGGGGGACTGGTACCGCAGGAAAAAAAACCCACGGTACCAAAAGGGGAAAAAGGGGGGGGGAAGCAGCGGAGGGCATTCCCAAAAAAAAAAAAAAAAAAAAACTGGACATTTTAAAGGCCCTGCGTAAAACGAGCGGAGGGGGGGGGGGTGGGGGGGGGAAGGAAATCAACGCAAAGTTAGGTGGAAAAATGGGTTGTTAAATTTAAAAAACCGCTGAAAATTGGGAAAACAGCGAGAAGGGGCCATAGAGGACGCAGGGAGGGCACAGGTCACTGCCCCCTGTAAGAAAGAGTGGATTTGGGAGGGCTTGGGGAAAACACGAGACATGACAGCTCTCAACCCGGAAGAGGGGAGAGGACACACGGCTGGGGACGTCAACGCAAAAAAACAAAAAACGCCTGAAACCAAGCCCAATCGAGCGAGGGGGGGGCAACAACCTGGGGGGTGGAGAGGACGTGGGGGAAAACCCCATCTTCAAAAGGGGGGCCAACGGGGTTGTTGTTGGGGCTCCAAAATGTGTGAGACCAGCGGCGGAGTCCGGAGGGGAGAACAAAAGAAGGGGGGGAAGGAAAAAAAGAAAGGGTGCAAAAAAAAGGAAAAAACAGACGATTCAAAAAAAATTGCAAGAACGAAGTGGCAGCTGTGGGCAAGGTGAAAAAAGGGGTGCAGCAAAAAAGGGGGAAAAAAGGGCCGGTTAGGAGAAAAATATTGGTAAACGGAGTGGGGAAGAGGAAATCGGAGTCGAACGCGGCACTGGTTAAGATGGGAAAGAAAAAGCAGGGACAGGGGGGGTACCCCCTGTGCCCCGAAACGGGACAAGGGCGAAGGGGCTGGGTGAACAACTTTGCAGGAACTCTGGGGAAAGAGGGGGGGGGATGGGGGGGAAAAAGGTAAAAAAAAGTGAGAACCGTGGGGGGGACGACTTGGGAAAGGGACTGGCGATCCCCTGCAGACAAGAAAAAATCAAGACCCGAGTGGGGGGAAAAAAAAGAAAGGACCACGATCCCGGGGGACAAGGGGAGGGGGGGGACGCAGCGGGGGGGCGCTGGGGGGGGGGGGTAACTGGGTGAAAAAGGACTTTGACTAAGCGGGAAGGGGAGAACGCGGGTCTTAAACAAAAAAAAAAAAGAAAAAAACGGCACGGGGGGAAAAAATTCCTGCCAACCGATCGGCCTTTGGGGGCCGCAGCGTCAGGGGGGAGGGCGCAAAAAGAGGGGGCACAGCCACCATTTTGGGGGTTGTAACAGAGGGAAAAACAAAAGAAAATCCGTATCTTCACATCGGAGGGGGAAAAAAGGAGATGAGAAGAGTTTCTTGCGCCACACTTGGGATAAACTTAAAAGAATAGGGCGGGAAAAAAATTTTGTGGGGGGGCGGGGAAGATCTCACAAAAAAAAGGGGGGAGGGATAGAAAAAAAAGAAAAAGGGAATAAATCCTCCCAACAAACAAAGAAACTATCGAGAAACCCGATACACGGACGGAGAAAACGTGTGGGCAATCAAGCAAAGGAATAAAAGCAAACGTTCCCGAGTAAAAGAATCGAAACTCACGAAGGGGGCAGTGTCGGCAGGGGGGGGGGGGGGGGGGGGGGGGGGGGGGGGGGGGGGGGGGGGGGGGGGGGGGGTGGGGGGGGGGGGGGGGGGGGGGGGGGGGGGGGGGGGGGGGGGGGTGGGGGGGGGGGGGGGGGGGGGGGGGGGGGGGGGGGGGGGGGGGGGGGGTTTGGGGGGGGGGGGGGGGGGGGGGGGGGGGGGGGGGGGGGGGGGGGGGGGGGGGGGGGGGGGGGGGGGGGGGGGGGGGGGGGGGGGGGGGGGGGGGGGGAATCTTTGAAAACCCAGAGGATCTAGCAAAAAGGGCAAAATCAGGCCAGGAGTTGGGCAAAATCAAAAATTGCAGGAGGGGGCTATTTGGGAGATAATACAATTCGCAGGGGAGGTGGGGACTGGCAAAATTCCCATGGAACCCCTCCCAAACAGGGAAAACCAGGCCAAAAAGAAAGGAAGGAAGGGGGAAGAACAGGTGGAAGCCCCTGTTTCTTTCGGAGGAACAGAAATCGGAAATCATGGGCAGATGGGGGCAGTCAACGAAGGGGGGCAGGCATGGGCTCTGAGCTAATTAAAAAGGGAATACATAACCAAATACATAAGGGGGGGAGGGGGAACACCGGAGAAAAAAAAAAACGGGGGTCCGCAAAGGGAACTCATTACTCTGCACCGAAAGAAGGGGGGGGGGGGGAAAGTGCCTAGCTCTCCTAGGGGGCCGCAGTCCGAGCTCGGAATCGACTCGGGGGGGGAAACGTTGGGGGGAACTGACAGAACTTTTGGAGGCACTGAGTGAAAAACGGCGCCGTCCACAATGAGGGAGGAGAAGTTGGGGAAACTTATGACACGGGAGGGTGTCAGCGGTGGTCTAGAAAACAAATTACTGGCAGTGGCTCCGGCGCGATGAAAAAAAAAGGGGCAAGGAACGGATGCTGGGTGAAAAGGACCAATTCCCGGGGAAACAAGGGTTCGGACCGATAAAGGGGGAAAGGGACAACTACAAAAGGCAACGGAAGGTAATCAGCGTGGAGGGTCAAGAAGGGGAAAGGAAGTAGTCAAAAAAAAAAAACGGGGGGCCGACGAAAAAGTGAGCAGGGTGCCCCTGGGGGGGAAGGAGGGTAAAATGTGCCAGGATCAAGTGGCCCCCGGAAAGCCTTCCCGATCAAAGGACAAGGGCAGGAAAAAGGAAAAAGTCCTCCTCTGCGGTCATCTCGTTCGCACATCAGGGGGGGGGAGCTGGAAAATCAACCACCCAAAGCAAAAGAAAATGGAATGATTAAACAAATCCAACAGAAGAGGGGGAAGGGAAAAGAAAAAAAAGTGCTCAAAGAACAGGACTTCATGGTATTCGACTAACGAGCATACAAATGGTCACTGGGGGGGGAGCCGGGTGAACGGGGGTCACCGACGCACAAAAAAGAGGGGGGGGGAAAGGAATGGGAAAAAAAAAAGGGAAGGGGACCTCAAAGTATAAACCTGGCTGTAAAAAAAAAAATATAATGATTCAAACACAAAAGGTGACCAGCCCAGCTGGAAAAAGAAAGAGGGTGAAAAGGGGAGAGAACTCGCTAAGAATCACGTATTGAAGGGTTCAACCTACTTAAAGCCAGTGAGGCCAGGAAACGTAAAACAAGGCCAAAAGGAGGGGGGGGGGAACTGGTTAAAGAGAAGACTCCTGGACTGGACAAACTATACTCTCAAATCAAAGAACAAAAAAGGTCGGGGAAAATAGGAAACGGGGACTTCGGCTGGGGGGTTGAACAAAGGGGGTCCCTAAGAAATGTTTCCGAGGGGGACAGTTGCGAAGGGGGGACAGGGATCTCAAAATGGGGGGGGAACTAAACCGAAGGAAGCTTTCCGTCCAAAAAAGGGAAAAGCCATAAATAACTTCTCATCGGGGGGGGGGGGGGGGGGAGAGACAGAGGGGGTTCAGGTATAAAAGGTTACTTGTTGTCATCAAAAACAACCCCGACGGTTGAACCAAAAACAGAAGAGAAGGTAAAAAGACCAAAACCCAGGATCTCAAAACAGGGGATGAAATAGTATAGATAGTGAAAGACAGGACGGAAAACTTCTGGCCTACGGGGAAAACAAAACAAATTTCCCAGGCTGAAAAAGGGGAAACGAAAGGGAAGAAAGAGGGACTTAAACAGCGGGGGGACGAAAAAAACAACCTCTGGACTTGCCAAAAGAAAATGGGGTAAGCGCGCGACAACGGGTCTCACTGAAGGATACAAAGGAGACCTTCAAAAAAAAAAGGGGGAAGCTACAGCATGGGAAAAGGGGATTAATCTGTTAAAAATAATCCCCGAAAGAAAAAATCAAAAGACAGACCTGAAAAAGAAGATCACTTATCAGGGGGGAGGGCGGTGATGAGAGAAACCAGACGAAAGTTGGAGAGATGGGCAAATCAAGAAAAAGTGGGGGGGGGGGACAAGAAAAGGAACTGTGGACGGGTGTACTGCACATTTACCTTTGGGAACGGGGAAGAATGCCAAGAAGTCTGTTCCTCGGAGGGGCACGGCAAAAAAAAAGAGAAAGAAATTTGGAAGGAGGGATAAAAAGGTTTGGACTCTCGACGCGGCCAAACACGCCTGGGTGGATGGGGCAGAAGAAAAGAAAAAAGGGAATTCAGGGGGAGTTGTAATTTCTAATTCGGTGTGGGGATAAAATGCTCTGTAAAGGGGAAAGATGGGGTTGGGCAGACAGTGGGTAACTGTAAATAAACACACAGGCAGTGGGAAAAAAAAGGGGAGGATGGCGGAAGGGGAAAGGTGAGGAACCACTTCTTTGCTTTCTCCTGGGTCGGTGATGAAAGGGGAGCGCTGGTGGATTTGGACCTCACCACCGGGAAAAAGTGAGGGGGGTGAAGGTTGGGGGGTGGAAAAGAATGGACACGAAAATGGAAAAAGGTCCACAGTGCACGAGGACGAGGATCTAGGGGAGAGAGTCTTGAGAATTCAACCAGGGGGGATGGGTCTTGGTAAAGGGGGGGGAAAAAAAGCAGGGCAGTAACGAGCTCCATGACAAACAGGGAAATGGAAGGACTGAAAGGGAGGTTGGGGTTACTAAAAGGGGAGGGGATCTGGGGGGTACAAAAAAGAAGGAAAACAAAGAAATATTCCACAAAGGATGTAGGAGTAAGGAGAAAACTCAAACCGATAGTCCACTCTCTGCCCAAAAAAAAAAAAAGACGTCCCCCCTTGGGTCACATTTGAAAGGGGGAGAAGCGAGGGAGGAATGGTAAGGTTATAAGCTAGAGAAAGCCCGTAAGCAAAGGGGATGGCCTTAAAGACTCCATTTTTTGCACAGAACGGAGTGGAAGACCTGAAGAAAAAAAAAGCAGGCCGTGTTTCAGGCGATATTTGGGGAACGCGAAAAGCTGCCGAAAAACGGGTTCAAAAAGGAGGAGGGAAATGGATCTGGTGGGGAAAAGATGATGGAGAGGAGGTGTCACTTAAAACACTGGTTTGCAAACCGCGGTCGAATGTGAAAGGGGAGGCAACGGGGGTTGAGGGAGCCTGGCAGGGGGACCTGGGGTGGATTGAGGGAACGGGGGCAAACTGAAGAAGGATGAGTAGAACACTACGACGAAAATGTCGTTGACCACCCAATCTTGAGGGGGGGGGTGCGCCAGTGCATTTGAGACAATGATCCTTCTAAAGGGGGGGGAACATCCCTATCAGGAAAAAAACTGAAAAAAAAATCCTAAGGCAGTGTTGGATGGGAACTGGGGTTGGGGAGCCACTTGAAAGGGGGGGCGCCCGCGAAAATTCTTTCTGATCAATCCCGGAAAGGAAGGGAAGGGAAAAGAATCACGAAGAAAACCGTTGCGCGTTCGCATATAGGGAGGGGGGCGAAAAAAGGAGGAAGTGGGCTCATAAGACCTAACCCTC
>Ga0179593_1555114_pt1 | contig 31438 bp, 44 predicted proteins | sample CZODoug2_1_08_16_FD_185931 | JGI IMG/M metagenome (GOLD analysis project Ga0179593, IMG submission 185931) | Vadose zone soil fungal communities from Angelo Coast Range Reserve, California, USA - CZODoug2_1_08_16fungal (PacBio error correction) | ecosystem: Environmental > Terrestrial > Soil >...
ACCAGGAAAGGTGAACCTGTGCTATGAAGTCCAGGTCGCCTCCTAAAAGGAGGGGGGGATAAAAAGCCGCGGAAAACGGGAACTTAAATCCGCTCGGGAAAAGGAGTGCACGGCCGCGGGGCTGCGGGGGGGAAACCTCGGGAACGGGAACTACGTCTATCAAGAAGGGAGGAAACCAGAAGACAAAAAAAAAAAATCGTCGCGAAGGGCTGAGCATGCTACAAAAAAAGAAGGACGACGCCGAGGTCCTGCCCCTGAAAAAAAAAAAAATACAAAAAGCACTTCTACTTGGGGGGGGAAGTCGACGGGTGTCGAGGGACGACAGCACCCCCAGGAAAAAAAAACGAAAAAATACGTGGGAAAGTCGGGGTCTGCCAATTCCCGGTGGGTCCCAGGCAAAACTCTACAGCAGGAAAAGAGGGGAGGGTAACAAAAATCAATAGAAGGGGGGAAAGCCACGAAAAAGAGGCCGCCGAAGGGGGATTAAGGACCTTAAAGTGGGGGGGGGGTGTACCGCGGAAATCGGCAGCAAGAATAGGACTCGGGCGAACAGCTGGAGGCGACAAACACAAACAATGGGGGGGGGGGTTCATAATACTTATCACTTGGGGGGAGAAACAGCAAGACACCTACTACAGAAACACTGGAAGGGACTGGAGAGGCCCTACGGGGGAAGGTTAGATTCCGAAGCGAGACGAAGGACCTCAGAAAAATTCTTCAACCACATCCCCAAAGGGATGTACTGTACCTAGAAGAGAAAGTACAGAAAAGGAGGGTCAGTTTTCACTTTTCAAGGCCTGTGTAAGTGACTCTCCAACGCCCCAAAACCGCCCAAGAAATTTGGGGACGGAAACTAAAATTGAAAGTGGTGGGGATGACCACTGGGGGTGCATAGGGAATGGACCCTAAAAAAGGGTGCCTAGCACGAACACTGGGGGAGGTTGCTTTGTCCTCCCAGGTTTAAAAGAAGAGGAAAAGGAAAAACCAAAAACATCGAATGTGAGAAAGGGACGGGGGGGCAGCGGGGGAAACCCATTGAGGCAGCATAAGAGGGAGCGTCACGTACCCCGGGTTGACGTGTGCAATGTGTAAAAAGAAAAAAACTCCGAAACTCACCTAGGGGGAGGAGAAGAACTCAAGGGGTGACTCGAAGTTGGGGAATTGGCGATGAAAACCAACCTGCCGGGGTGGAAATCATTCTTCCCTAGACAAAAAAGGAAAAAAAAACAAGCAAGGGAACCCGTCAGGAAAGGGGGTGGGGAAAAAAGCGAAAGAAGACAACATCCAGCCGACCTGAGAAACACGATCCTAGGAAAAAATCTCAACAACAAAAAACTGGAAAGGATAAAATATCTATAGCGGTGAAGAAGGGGGTCCGGAGGGGGGAATGTTGGAAGGAAAAAGCGCTGGGGGGGGGTGTCGTTTGATAAAAAGGGGGAATGAACGGTGACGTAAAAGGAAAGACCGGGAGAAAATGAGGTCCAGGACGCCGGGAGGCAGAATGACCGCAAAAAAGGCAAGGGTAAAGAGAAGTAACAAACCAAGAGAGGACGGGGAGTACGGGAATAACGAAAATCGGGAAAAGAGACCCCGTCAAAAAAAAAATCCTCTTATCGGGGGAAGAAACGATTGGAAAAAATATTAAGAAGGCTGACATACCCTACTGGATGAACCTTCTGGCCAAAGGGGGAACTAGTTGGGGTCACTTGGACCCACGAAATTACAAGGAGGTAAAAAAAAAAAAAGTTCAGGCGACACCCACCCAAACCGGCGGGCACTGTAAGGTGGAAATGAAAAACAAAAGGTGAACGTCCTTCCAAAAAAGAGAAGGAAACCGCGATAACAGCGGGGGCGAAAGCGACCAAAGCAGACCACCCAAAGGCCTTTTATCAAAAGTAAAAATCTAGATTGGTACCAAGGACGATAAATTGACCGGACCAGGGTTGGGGCATGTTTGAACGATGGTGATAGTCAGGGGGGGAAAAAAAATGAGGGAGGCGATCCTCGGAGGAAGGGGAAACCGTCGGGGGTGACTGGAAGGAAGGCAGGCTTTTCAATGGAGGCAAAGTAATGGTTGGATTTGGGGGTCTGGGAGCCAGTAGATAATCCCCCCAGGTAGGGGGAAAAACACGAGTGGGGTTGAGCGTGGTAGGAAGCGTAGGTGGGTCAAAAGGGCCTGGAGGGAAGAGTTGCCCAGGATGGAGGTTAAAAACCGAACCATTGTTAATATGGGGCCAAAGGGAAGGAGGGCAAAACTTTGCTGGGAACCATCGGGGGGAAAGCGGTTGAACTACTAATCGCGGGAGAAGTTTTCTATTCCGAAAGTACAAAAAAAAAATTACGGAAAGTATCCAAAAGGAATCGCAATCTTGTAGGACGGGGTTTCAAGGTGTTGGTAAAAGAAGGGCAAAAAGGAGACGACCACTGCCACCACTGGGGGGGGAGTCGTCGGGGAAAAAGGAAGGGGGGGGGGAGCTGCTTCGGCAGAGGTTGTTCTGGGGGGAGAACTTTCGCTGGGCGGGGAAAAGGGGGTTAAAAAAAAAAAAAACTCCGGTGACCTTCCAGGAGAAAAGCGAAAAGGTATAGGTAAAAAAAGCCGGGGGATCCTCATATCCAAGGCTTCCTGCGAAGGGAAGGGTAAATGCTGGCCGCATCGAGCAAAACAATGGGCACGGGAGAAAATACTCATCACAAGGGGTTGGGGATCAAAAACAGAGGGATGGGGTATCGTAAAAAAAAATCGTCGGAAGTTCAACCCAAGCAAAAACCGTTGTAAAGGCGCCAGGGATTGGGGGTCGAGGGGGATGGGGCGTCGAAGGGGTAAAAAGGGGGTCCAAACTTGGCAGGCAATTTCACTTAACCTCCTTTGGGTGGACGGGGGGGCCGTAAGGTGGGTTAAAAAGCGGGCACGGATCCCTGGAACTCAGGGGGTCCCTGTCGGTAGAGTGCATGAAAGGGGAAGACTCAGAACGGAAGGACAGCCAAGCGGTCATCAAAGTGGGGAGTGGGGGCCACCCGAGACGCAGTTAACTTCCCAGTCAAGAAGGAGGTAAGAATAAAAAAGTGTTTAATGTTTGGGTTCTTGGGGGGGCGGAAGTCCTCAGCCGTGGAAAATCCAGAGGAAGAAGGGAGTCGAGTCCAATTAAATCAGGGGCCAAAACCGAACGGGCACGGGGGGGGAAAATGGTTCGGGAGGGGTTCGAATCCGAGAAAAAAAAGGAAGTGGGAAGGGGGAGAAAAAAAGAACCAAAATCGCCTTGAAAAACGAAAAGACGGGGTCGGTGAAAAAAAGGAAAAGACACTCCAAGTAAGGGGTGACTAAAAAGGCAAAGAAAAAAAAGTACGAGGAACGGAGAAAAACGTCTCACCGGAGGCCCTAAAAAAGAATTTCTCGGTGGAATGCATCGGCAAGTGAAGGAGGGGGCTTCTGGAATAGGGGGGTCTCTGGATTCGTTTGGGGGAAAGGGGACTTCCCAACAAAACAAAGCAAACCTATCCGGGGGGTCGGTGGTCTATTTGTGTTAAAGGGGGAGAAGCCGTGTCGGACAAAAGACAAGTGCCGAAAACGAAAATCCAGGGAAGAGGAGGGATGAGGGTTAGGGGAGAGGAGTGGGGGAATAGAATGGAAGAAGGGCGAGGGGGGAGGCTGAAAGGTGGTTAAAGGTGGTGAAGGAAGGAGAAGGGGGGGGGAGAGAAAGAGTGGATTGTGAGGAGAAGGAAGAGGTGTAGAGAGAGGAGGTGAAATGGAGGGGGAAGGTGGGGAGGGGGGTGTAAGGGGAGTAGGAGGGTAGAGGGAGGGTTATTTACAGTCGCGGGAGGGGGTAAAAAAAGACCCTGTTGTCGTCAAGCTGGTCCCGTGCTCAACAAGCTTTGGGCTTCCAACTTTAAAAAAAAAAGAACGTGCGAAAGGATCTATAGGAGAAATCTAGCCCTTGCGTAATCGGGAAAAAAATGAAGGGGGGGGGAACCACCATTGGAAGGCAAAACCGGCGAAAACGACCCAATGTTGAAAAGGAGGGGGCGGATCACAAACTCAAAAAAAAAGTACAACACCAACAAGAACCCACGCGGGTGGGGGTGGGGAGGGTTGAGGGGAATGGGGAGGGTCCCTTGTGGAAAAAAGAAAAAAAAAAGAAGGAAAAAATTAAATTACGCAGAAAAAAGAAACCGTTTCGTAACCATGTAAGATTCGGTATTAATGGTCCTATTCACTAGGACACCTTGTGAAGAAAAGCAGAACGGTGTTCGATATCGGGGGTGAACTAGGGGCAATTCTCTTCCGCAAAAAGGAAGAACAGTCCCCCTGCCTGGGCGGGGGGGGAATTTCAAAGACCTTGCTTGAAAAGGCCGCTGGAAAAAACAAAACGGGGTGGGAAGGAACCGCACGGGCTTGTACTAAAAAAGGGGGGGTCAATCACCGGGAAAAAAAACCGAAAAAAAACACGACGGAATACGGAGAACCGGGGGGGAAGGAAGGGGTGAGAAAGGCCGGTGAAAAAATGGGGGACCGACGGAGTCAACTTTGGGACAGAGTGCAGGCCCAAACCGATCAAATCAGAAAGGAAAACGGGGTTGGAGCAGAAGCAGCGCCAGCTGTGAGGCCTTCGGAATGACGGAGGAAGAAGGGAAACGAGGTCCGGTAAAGGGGGATCACGCCTAAACTAACAATAAACCTTTCGCAAGGTTTGTTCCCGCCTTAGCGGGGCGATGGGAAGAATGAAGAACTCTAAGGTAGGGACGGCGCTTCGAAGCAAGAAACGGATTAAAAGGTGGTCCGCAATATTAACACCTTAAGAAAAAAGAAAGTTCATTCAAAGAAGTACTGACCACACGGCCCCCTATGTGTTTTATGGAGTGATCAAGAAGATTGGGGGGCTTCAACGAAAAAAAGAGCTCCAACTTCTGCAGACTAAGGAATTGTGGGACTGGCCCAACTCTAACGACTGCAATTGGACAGAACGCGTGGAAGAGGAAAAGACGCAGGGTTGTTCTAAGGGGAACCGTATCTCGTGGGAAAAAGGGAGAGCCAGAGGTGTAACCAATTTGAGGGGAAAGGGGTGTATGAATACCGTAGAACACCAGGAGGAGGGGTCAAAGTCATGTAACCTAAAATCGGCAGAAAGCTCGAATCGGGAGCGGCATGGGAAAGAAAAACACTACGGAAAACCCGTGGGGGGGGGGCTGGAGGGACACTTCATAACCATGGAACGAACTATCCCGAAGGAGAAGAATTTTCAAGCAGAAATGGGGAAAAAGGCCTGCCTAAGTATGTGAAGAACCAAATTAGTAAGGGCTGGAACGTCCATGTAGAATGTGACAATCGCAAGTCTCGAAAATGGGTCCGAAGGTTGGAATAAAGCCGTCCAATTGGGGCTTGATCGCTCTGGCAAATGTGGCGGTGTTTTCTCGTACGAAGGTCAAAGTGCAAGGGGTAAGGGGCCCAGAGAAAAGGAAGGGGCCCATGCCCTGCAATCGGGGGACGGTCGATTAAGTATCCGGGGCAGGGGTGATGACCAACCAAGAGGTGGGAAGGAAAAAAAAAAAAAAAGCCTCATCGGGCAGGCCGGGCAAACTGTGGGGACTGCGGCGCCAAAAAGGGTGGAAAAAAGGGGACACAGAGCCGGGTGTTGTCTCAAAGAAAAGCCAAAGAACCTGGGTGTGGTGGGCTCCGCAGACCACAGGGTCTCGGGGGGGAAAGTGGTTCAGGCGGAAATTTTTCCCCCCGGCTGAAAAGAAGAATGAAGCACCGGAAGCACTGGGAGCGAAGGGTAAGATATACGAGGACTTGTTGGGGAAAGACTTGGGACGCGAGCAGCAGGGTCTTAAGTTTTGGCAACTGGGCAGACGAAAAACTGGGAAGGGAATCACCTTCAAAAAACCAAGCAAAGCGGTGAAAATTGTTTCGGGGAGAGCCTATCAGTAGAGGAAACAAGACCACTCAAAGACTGGACCCGAGACGTTCCATTCATTAAAGTGAAGAAATCCACAGGGTGTCTAAACCCTCAAGGACCTGGGCCCTTGAGCTTGGGGCTCTCCTTCCACACAAAAAATTTAAGCGAAGACGCTCCACATCCATTAAAAACACGGGACTCAGGGGGGAAGCACCGTAAACGTTGTATACTTTCATAAGGGTCCACAGGGGGGCGTCTCTCTCTGGTCGCATAATCTGCAAACGGTGGGCGGGTGTGTAAGCACTATACAAAAAAAACAACAAACGGAATTATGGGGGGGGGAAGGGATAGACACTAAAGGAAAGGTTCGTCTGCTCCTAATGGGGAGGGAACAGCAGGGCCTCTAAGCCGAGGAACAAAATATAGAGTTCTGAAAAAGAAGAGGGGAAAATAGTGTCGTCATTGGTAAATGACAGGAATTGGGAAAGAACACATAAAAAAAAAATGCCCATCCCGAGAAAGGACCGCAAGATCTCCCCAGGAGGAAAGACTCAAACATTAAGCGGCCTCAGAGGAAGACGTCGCCGACGGGAGGATCGCAGGATAAACGAACCACAGGGGAGGGGGGGGGGGAAAAAAGTTTGAATCTCGACAGCCTCGCAGGACAACGAAGCAAACACGAGCTCTCGGCTTCTCCCACGGAAAAAGAGGAGCGATGAAAAAGACGTGGGTGGGAAACCACGTAGCCCTGAAACCCGGCTGTAAAGTGGTCGTTTGAGAAAGAAACAAAGGGGGGTTGGTCCCAAAAAGGGGGTCCACCACGACGTTAAGAAGCCGCAGGAAATCCCCTCTAGGTCGGAAGGACCTGATCAAAACACAGGGCAAAAGGAAAAAACCGGTGACGGTGTGAGTGGGGGGCCGAGCCGGCCAAGGACCTCGGGGAAAGAAATGTCCGGCTCTAGATGGGACAGCGATATCAAGGGGCCACTTGGGGAAGTTGCTATGGATCACCAGAACCGCTTGAAGGGAGACCTCACTCCTCCAGTCAGCGATCGAAAAACAAGTAAAAAGTTCTACGGGACGGCAGGATGTTGGGCCAGTCCGGGAGGGGCCCCTTGGGGTCACCAGTCCCCAATCACTGGTGGGCGGCCCAGGTCTTGAGGCTGTAATGAGATTTACCTTCGCACAAAAGGGAAGCGGAATAGGCCATGTTCCAAGTCCTTTCCCGCAAGAAAACCAAAGAAGGCCCCAGGGAAAATTTCCGTCAAGAAAGAAACTTGAAGAAGGGGGGCTCTATATCAAAAACTATAAATAACCCTTTAGGAAGGGGGTGTCAAGGTAGCCTCCTGAAAAAATAGGGGACAAGAGGTGGACCGCGCTCAAACGGCAAAGGGAACGGGGATTCAGTAGTCCTAGGGTGGAACACAACCAAAAAAGGAGGATTCTTCCTACATAAATGACGGGGGAAGGGGGCTCAGAACAGGGGATCGAAAGGCCATTCAACCACGGGTCCAGGGGAAACCAGAGGCAAAGGGGAAAGGGAGGCCTGCAACCAATCAACATTGGGGGGCAGGGGGAGGAGGCTGTCACGAGGGGGGGGGGGGGGGGGGGGGCCCGCCATAGAGAGTCAGTCCAAATTGCGTCCAACGAAGCGTAGGAACGGCCGATAAGTAGAAAGTAATGAGGGAAAAAAATCAGAACTAAGTGACCTTCAACAAAGGGCCCGACTTCAGAACCTAGACCGACACCGGCGCGCAATTCTAAACACCACAGGGAAAGGGTCTGGCTCGGTTGGAGGTGAGAAGGCGTTGAACGCCCACGCGTGACGGGGGGAAAACAAACGTGGCAAAAAGGACCCAAAGTAATACATGCTCCGGGGAACGCCGGGGAAAAGGGGGTAAAACTCATCGATTCCCAGCCTGGGAAACGACGGGTGAGTGTGAAAAAAGGGATGAAGATATCCCCAGTGCGGGCACAGGGGAAGTTGATTTAATCAAGAAAAAGTGATCAACAGGGAAACACACGCCGGGAGGGAGGTAGGGGGGTGGCGGAATAAAATGAGCAAAAAACACGTCCGCAGCTCGTATTGGGAGAACACTTGGGAAAAAGCCTGAACTCCAACCTCAAAGGCAGAGGAAGAAAGGGCTAGAAAGTCAAACCTCCGGCAATTGTCTCGAAGGGCGGGGGGGGGAGGGTCCAATTGAACACTAAGCGGTCAAAAACAGAACTGCAAACCCGCCGAAAAACCGAGGCAAAACAAGTCCTCTTTTTTAAAAAAAGGACTCGTTAACATGGGTCGTTAGGGTAAAAAATAAGGCAAGTGAACCAAAGGAGTGTTTGTGTACGGAAAGGGCAACCCGGAGGGTCAGGGGTGAGACCTAACACGGTTGGGGGAACGTTACGTGGCCCTGGGGGAAAGGGGACACTTCCGACGGACGCTTGAGTACGGACGCCCTGGCCGGGAGTTTGGAGAAAACCCGGCCGCCGTCCGAACAAAAGGAAGGAACACCAATCGCAACCAAAGGACTCTGGCGGGGTGTGTTTGCCGGAGGCCCAGCTCAAAGCACACCCGCAGAAAGATGAATAGTAAGACCACCTTCCAAAGCAGGGCACTGACGAGGGGGCAAACTTGCCCGAGAAAACTGATCGGTCGGAAGAGGGGGTTAGGCAGGTGCCCTATTCAGAGAAAGCCCCATGACGGCCCCGTAGCTTTTTCCACAAAAAACTTCAGCCCGGGACTGGGAGAAAAGGGAATGACCGGGCTGGGGGGGGGGGAGCAAACAATTCCCCCGGGAGAAAAAAAAAATAGAACCGAAAAATCAAGTGAAAAATCTACGTGACGGGCAACTAAAAAAGGTAACCCCCGACGCTTCGTCGTGGAGTGAAAGGCCGATCGGATGAAAAGAACCCCCTCGCAAGGAAGCCAGACAAAAAAAAAAAAGCCCCCCCAGCACAAAGTCTGCAGCCCGAGTGTTCAAAAAGACGCCGGGGTCGACCCTTTATTCGATAGAAAGACGATATTCCATGTTGTTGAGAGCAAGCGGGGGGAAGTAGTCCTACCGGAAGTACACCAAAAGACAGCGAGAAGTGGCAGATGGGGCCAGAAAGGAACATCTACAATAATCAGCAAGGACCGCCAAGCCAAGAAAGGTTTAGAAACCAAATCAAAAAACGGGGGGGGGGCTGTTCTTGTGAAAAGACGAAGATCAACCACAAAAGCCGAAAAGAATAAAGTAGGGGGGGCTGGGCATGCCTCCGTGGAACTTCCGCCGCCGGGCCGGTGAGGGGGCGGACGACTCAAAGCTGGGAAAATAAACGGCCTCGCAAATGCGACTCGGCGAAAAACTCGACCTTGAAGAGGTGACAGCGTCATACTAAAGGGAGAAATGAAAAGCCCTCCAAGTGGAAGCGAAGTCCTCAGCCACAGAAAACAAGCAATAATGTCTACACAAGTAACATTCCTAACAAGGGAACGACCTTCCCCGCAAATCCCTTCGACTGTTGTGGGAGGGGTGAGAGTAAGTTGCCAGGGAAAGGCAAGCGGTCAGCTGGAACTTAGGGTAAAGGGAAAGGGGAACCGGTGCCGCATCGGCCAGAAAAACCTCACGGGGGGGGAACTGAACCAACTTCCCGGCGTCAGGGTGGGTTCGAAATGGGGACATGGCGCCAGTTCCCGCCCTCTTAAGGGGCTCCCCCGGGTCGAGTGTTGGGGGTACCGAAACCGGGGAAGGACTCAAAAGTTACTGAGGCCTAGACCAAAACGCGAAAAAACCAAGACACTTCGTGTGGAACTAAGATCGCTCACACGTGGGGAAAGAATACAGAAAACCTGCAAAAGCTACGGTCAACGAAAATGAGGCGGGGGATGGGGAAGAGACGACGCACGTGCCCAGCAAAACAAAAGGGAATCTCGACCCGGGCAAACGATTCCAACACACCACCACAAAACGGGCGGGAGGAGACCCGAGATTGACCTCCCAAGTCCGGTTCAAAAACTGGAGGGGGGGGGGGTTGGGGGGCGCGTCCAAGCTTGTGGGGACGGTTACAGAGGAACATGAATGTGAGCGTGGAGGTAAAAGTTTCCAAGAGTTCCTAAAAAGGAAAAGAGCTAGCAAAAACACTGAAAACACGGTTGGGAGGGGGGGATGGAAGAGAACTTGAAAGGTGCCCCACACGCGGGGGGGAAAAAAGGGACTCTGCCACGGGACGGGGTCCCGAGGGGACGTGGAGGGCATGAACTATCAGTCAACACGATGAACGGGGGGGGGGAAGGGGGGGACAGGTTAAAGAGGGCCCGCAAAAATACAGGGCCTATTGGAAATAACTCTGAAAAAAGGGGGCAACCTCAGGCGGTTTTGGGGCGGAGGGTCAGGGCACAAAGGGGCCACGGCGCGGGGGAGGAACCAAGGAAGGAGAGTCCTTCCTCCTGGGAAGCACGAACAAAAAAAAAAAGAATGTGTTGTTCTCCAACACGACGACCGACAACCAGAAGAACCAAAAAACCGTAACCTCACGCAAGATACGAATCCTCTCAACAACCAAACCACAAAAGTATAGGAGGAAAATCGTGGGCGGAGTAAGTGGGTCGCACTGGGGGGTTCCGGTCCGGGAGATGGCATTTGTGGAAGACACCAACAGGCTGAAGGGGGGCAAGGTAAAAAACTGGGAAGAAGGCCGGAATAGGGGAGACGACTGACGTGAGCTTTACTCGAAAACACCTTGCCATAGGGGGAAAAGCGCACAACATGCCGATAGGGGAAAAACACCAAGGGGAAATATTTATCACGGCCCATCGCCGCGGGGGATTCCTTACAGGGAAGCCTTGGAAACCATATAACCTTTCCAAATCCCAAAGGGCATCACAAAAGTGAACGCACGAACCCCGGGTCTGCACCAAGGGGGATCAGGGAAAAGCGACACCAAGGGAAACGGGGAGGTGCGAATTCCGACAAAAAAAAAAAAAGTCGGTTAAATGTGTTGGCCGGGGCCCGTGGACCAGGAGGGCCACAGCCAAATGGCGGGTTGAGGGGGGGGGAAACACCTTCGGTGCTGCGGGGGGGGAGTGACTTCACAGGTCCAGAACTCCGTCCACAACACGGTTGGGGGTACAAAACCATTAATCCATAAGGTGTAAAGGGCTCCACCTCAACAACCTGGGGCAATCCATACTCGGTAGGTACTCGTCCCGAATCCGCAGAACCGTCTGGGGAGGTGTTGGAACAAAGCGAAAAAACAGGTCCAAGAAGCGGAAACGAGGGGACTGGGAGGACCGGGGGGACAAGAAACCAAGTCCGCCAGGGGAAAAAGAGAAAAAGCCCTTGGAAAAAAAACAAAGGCAGTGGGCGGACCAGGTTCCGGGTGCGAGCCAGTGCTGTGACAAAGAGGAGACGGAAAAAGTGGCGTGGGGTTGCGCCTCGAACCAAGGGGGGGTCTCGCAGCCATAAGAGGGAAGGCGCCGAAAGACTCGGGGAAACAACACGCTACAGTGAGAGGGCCCCTCAACCCGCGGCGGGGGGGGGGGGGGGAGGGTAACTATTACGTGGGAACAATAAGGGGCCTAACGGAATACAAGGTAGGTCTTAAAAATATGTTGGGGAGAAAAGTGGAGAAGTTCCACTAATGTTACTTCCCATAACACCTCTCAATCTGGAAAAAAAAACACCGTGTACAAAATTTCAAGATGGTTGGGGTCTGTTACTCCAATCAGGGGACGAAAAGAACCGGGTTACAGACAGTCGGGGAAAATTGGGGAAGGACCTAGGCAAGGGGGGCCGGGAAAACTGGGGGGGTTGTGAAGAAGGCCCTGGAAAAGCTTGGTTAAGGAACCGTGGGGAAGTGCCTCGCGGGGGGACCTTCGGGGAATAAGATATCTATGGAGTGGGACCTCGTTGAACCGAGGACAAGCGGGGGTCCTATAAAAGAGAGGCGTTGAACTTTTCCAACGGGCTGCAAACGGTCTGACCTCGGAAGAAAAGGGCGTCGAGGTGAGAGTCTACGGCAAAAATAAAAGAGAAGTTGGGCCCAGAAACCTATCTGGTAGTGACTGAGTTGGGTGGCACGGAAATCAACCTGGTCGTAAGGGCACCAGAAGAACGTGGCTCGGAGGGATGGTGCCTTGATTGGGGTCTTTCAATACGGGGGGGGAACCGTTGCAGGTCTTTGAACTAAAAAAAGGGAGAGGGCGTCCGGTGAAAGCCTTGGGAGGGAAAATTCTCGAGGGGTTGGGTCGGGGTACAGGGCCCGACGGGCGTCTCCAAACTAAAACCGGCAGACAGGGGGAAAACGAATAGAAATCACAGGGCGGCATCGAAAGCGAAGAGGTAGTTGTTCAGGGGGGGGAGGGGACCGGTGAAAATTGGCTGAGGCAACATACAGGCCCGAGCAAAGAAAAGAGAAAGTATCAAACGAAGGGCAAAGCAATTCCCCAAAACCACGCAACTGGGATAAGGAATAAAAGGGGGATGGGTGGGGGATTTGATGGGGGGGCCTATCTGCTAAAAAAGAAGGTACGTGAGGGTGCGTTAACAAAGCACCCCAGGGCAAAAAAATTTCACTCGGCTACGGGGTGGAAAAGAAAAAACGTGGCAGCGACCGGGGGGGGTGGATTTGTAGCATACGGGGAAACTCAAAACGTGCTCGACTCTGAAAAAGGGAGGCCTCAACATAGAAGTTTCTCTAAACAGGACCGAAGGCACGTTAAGAGAAAACGTGCCAAGGGCGGCCCAGGGCTCGTTCGGAAGCTGAAGGGCAAGAAAGGGGTATGGGAGGTTCACTACGGAAATGGGAGACCGGCCCCAAAGGCTGTTTTTACGTGGGGGACATTGGATCCAGAAAGGGGGGGGGGGCGGGGACGCGCCGGAACAAGTGAATAAAAAGACAAGACAAGCGCACGGGAACCAAAAAAAAAACCCCCAAACCCACAAGGGCAAAACGCTGCAAGTGCTCACGCAACAGGGACATTTCCAAAGGTCAACATTGGGGAGAAGTCGAAAGACCGCCATCCCCGGGGGGAGAAAACGCCCGCCATCAAGGGACCCCCAACCCCATGCCAATGAACCTAAGGAAAAGAAACATACCCAGAAAGAAGGTGTTTCCGGAAAAGAAAACCGCATGTTTTGGGTTCGGATAAGGGCAGCAGGGTACATCGTCAAGGAAAAAAGGAAACCGCAAACGCAAGGGGATACCGGTTTTTATCATGAGATAAAAAGGAAAAAGAAAAAAAAAGGGGGCAGGCGGTGACAGTTGGGAGATGAAAGAGTGGAAAGAAATCGGAGACGCCAAGGGGGGGGGGAAAGAGGGGTGGGCCATTGGGTGCTCGAGAAAAAAAAAACTACCTCCATTGCCCTTGGGGGGAAAAGGTTACCGCCGGGGGAGGGTGGGGGGGGAGGGGCCCTAAGACCAGGGAGTGAAAAAACTGGGGGGGCTATGGTCAACTCCGGGTTTTCAATCAAGGGGGAGCTAACGGAACGAACAGGGAAGGAGGAGACGTAAAGCCTGTCAGGGAAGTGTAGAAACTTGGGGAAAAACGAAGGGACATTTGACAAAAAGGGGGGCATCCACGTCACTCAGGGAAGTCCCACGGTCAGGGTGGGAGCAAGAAACTGGCGAAAGCGGTGGGAGGCCCCCTGGTCCCGGCAATAAAACAGGGTTATCCGGGACCGTCTGGTAAAAAAGACTCCTACCGGAAAAGGAAAGGGCAGTGTAGGAGCAGGAGAGGAAGGGAGCGTCCGATAAAAGAGTGGGGCCTTGGGCCGACTGAAATAAAAATCGACAGGACAAGAGTTCACATGAAAACTGCCACGGTACTGCGGGAAAGCAAGGGCTTGGGAAGGAAGGAAAACGAGCCCTCCAAAGGTGTATTCTTTGGGGCGAAAGGGAAAAAATCTCTTCGGCTAGCCTACTTAACCAACTAGAAAAGGAAAATAGATAATCTGCGGGAGGCAATGTCGATAACGGGTGTAAAGATATGGAAGGGGAACTCAGGCTACCTCTAACCTGGGCCAAGTGCTCAAAAAGGGGTGCCACTTAAGAGCACAACGGGCACCCTTCAAGGCTCAACAGAAAGGCGAGGGGTTGGGGAGGGGGCACGGCAGTCCACCCCTGCCGGAAAGAAAACAGGGACGGCCGAAACTAAGAAGGGTGCAGCGAAACCGAAACCTCAGAAATACGGGAACAAAAGAAAGTTTCCGAAATGGAACGGGCCCGAATGTCCCTGGGCCGGGAAACGTCAATCCGGGGAAAAAAACTGCAGTGCTATCGGGCAAGACAACGAACCCGACGAGGCGGAAACAGAATGGCAAGATCGGGGACTTTTGGATAGACAAAAATGTGGCCAGCAGTGGGAAACAATCTACGACGGAGGTCCAAGGGAGGGGAGAGGGGTACGAGGCCGAGAGGGGGCAAACAATATGGGCACAACCGGCAAGTACTGGACAGGGCCCAGGAGTCTGAATATGCTGGGAACGGGAAAAACTGGTTACACAGAACTTATGTGGAACGGCACCAACAAGGACGTTGGTAGAAAAAAAAAAAACCGCACACAAACCCTAGAAAACTTTGGGGGCCCAGGGAAGGATTCACTTCCTGAAAAGACAAGAAAGACTCCCCGCTAGTGAGGGAGCAAAATGGTGGCCCAAAACCCACAGGCGCTTTGACCCTTCTAAAACGGGTGTCCCCAGAAAAGGCAAAACTGTGAACCAAAGGGACCAGCAGGGGAGGCAACCTTGTTGATGGGAGAGCATCCGTCGCCATCTTCTGAACCCTTCGGGGGCGAAACGGAAAAAAGATGTCCGAAGGACCGATGGGAAGATCCTTGGGCTGGAAAATACAAAAAACCGGGAAAGAAAGGTGCCAAGGGGGGGCCTAGAAGCCAAAAACAAGGAGGTGGGACTGCTCTACTCATCATAAAGAAAGGAAGAAATAAGCCGTATGTGAGTAGGAGGTGGCCGGGAAAGGCGCAATCGCTGGGGTTCGCCCGCAGTCGCCAAATGCGAACCATCGGCTTGGTGAATAAGGGTAAGAACAACACATAGGTATGTAAGTGAAATGCACCCTCGCGGAGATGGGGAGCTGTAAGAATGCTAAAAAAATGGACGCCAAAAACAAAGAATAAATCAGAAGGGGGATTCGACTCGGTGTATAATGGTAGACTCCAGAAATAGGAAAGGGGGGCGGAAGCATCAACAGGGATGCAAAAGTCAGATCCCCACTGAAAAAGGGGTGAGGACTCCGGGAATCGAGGAATCAAAAAGGGGGTCAGAAGGATCGTCGATATAGACTAGACTCAACTAACCAAAGTCGAGAGGGGAAATTTAAGAAGTTCACTCCAATCTTCTGTTAACAAGACGCCGCGAGAGTGAGGAAAGGGGGAAAAAACGCCACAGCCTGGCGTCGGCCAAAAAAAGAAGTGACAAATGGGGCCTCAACTAAAAAAAGGGGGAGAGTTTGTCCTACACACTGGAAGGGGGGAATCTTCCCTAATTCTCCCTCCAGGAAATAACTCAGAATTCTCAGGGGAGGGGACAGTACACTGAAAGGGGGGGGGGGGAAAAGAAGGGGCCCGAAAGCCCACCTCTAATCAAAGTCATGGAGAAACTCTCGGTGGGCATCCAAAAGAAGAAAAAGTGACTGGTACGAGGGAAAAGAACAAAGAGCGTACTGTCACCACCTCCCACATTCTGTCTCAAAACCAGGGGAAGACAGTGCAAAAAAACTACGGCGCGGGTCAATCTCCGGGGTCCCGACAGTAAACGCCAGGGGGACAGAGCTGTCCGGGATCTCGAGCTGGAGAAACGTGCCTCGGTTCAGTCGGTACTTCAAAGTGACACACAAGCCAAAAAACCCTTTAACAAAAAAAAGGAACAAAAAAAACCCAAAACTGAGAGGGGGAAGAAAAAGGCCTTGAAGGAGGGGGGGTTGAAAACAACTCGTAGGCCACACCCGACTGGCAACATGGGGATAGGTCAAAGGAAAAAACGAGTAACATAGACCTGATGGATCTAAAAGCCGCTTCATAAGGGGAAAGGAGGTAAAAAAAAAGAGGGGTGGCCCAGCAAAGGTAGGGTCGGATAATAATGGGCTGCTTGGGGCAAAAAAGGCATGGCATGCGAAGGGGGGGGGGAAGTAAAAAAAAAGGGCCCCGTGCCTCGCGTATTCTTCACTGAAATCTGGGAAGTACTAAACAAAAAGGGCAAGCGAAAGCCGCAACAGATTAAAGAGGGAAAGGCGAAATCATGCACCTTCCCCGCCGGAGCACATTCCTGAAAAGAGAGCGCACGAAAAAGGTACGCCCGGCTTAAGGAAGTACAGGGGGGGAAAAAAGAAGCCAGGAAAAAAAACAAGGGAAGGACCAACGGTGAGGGAAGTCTCGTTTAGAGGAGGAAGTGAACCCAATAGGACGGGAACAACAACCGTGTTGACCAAAAGGGAAAGTAGTAAAACCTCTCCTGGACGACGGTTAAGCGAGGGACCAGCGTAGCGACAACGTGGATGGGGGACCCCGAAGTGAAAAGGAAAAAAAGGAGGCAACGGACAAAGGTCGTTGGAACTGGAAAAAAAAAAAGACAAAAAGGCTTGAAAACCGGGGGGGGTAGGGGGGGGCTGAAAAATTTTTCGGCTAGTCAAGAAAAGCAACCCCGGTCCACAAAGCGTAGACGAAATCAACTAAGGGGAAGAGCCACGTGCAATCTCAAGCGGGTCACTGCGAAAAGATAAGGTTCATACCCGTGAAAAGGCAGGGAAAGCCAACGTAAGACCCTTAAGAAAACAGATGCAAAAAGCATAGCCTATACCAAACAGCCGAATGGTGGGAAAGCCGGGGAACATGTTCAAAAACGGTGGGTTCAACGGCAGGGGGGCAAAAAGGGGGTGTGGGGTGAGCCCGAAGGCAAGGCACTCCCTGGTATGGGCGAAACGAATAAAACGGGGTAAAAAATGGGGGTCACTTCAAGGGGGAGCAAGGACGCATGGGAAAAGTGGTAGTCCAAGAAAAAGTCTCATGGTCTGCAACTGGGCCGGGGCTCCCTGACCTAAAGGAAAATCCCATGGACCCAAAGAAAAAACTCGGGGGACAAAATTTCCGTTGGGTAATTAGGACCCGAATAAACCGCCGGGAAATCAAGATACAAGTTTGCACCGCAGGTGGGAAAAAAGGTGCGATAGGGGGATTTCACCCAATCAACAGGGGCTGGCTACAGCTCTGCCTCGCCTGCTTCCTGGAGAGGATGGGGGGGCAAACTAACACCGTACCACTGGAAAAAAGCCAACGCGTACCCTTCGGCAAAACCTTCGCCAAGTCAGTGGGATCTTTTGGGAAGAAAAAAAAGTACCCCTGAAACATGACTACCTGGGAATCATCCGACCCAAAAAACCAGGTTGACGGGTCCTGGGGTCCGAAAAAATTCAAAACCCCCCGTCGTTGAAGACGTAAAAACTTGAGCGAAAAACAAAGGGCCTGGGACCTCGAAAAACGCAAAAACCAGCACAAATAACCAGCCAAAACCAACTAGATGTCACGACCGTATTTGGAAAAAGAATTGAAGCCCGGGGGGACTATCGGAAAAAACGCCTTCACGGGGAGAAGCCACCGGTTTTCGCGGAGCGCCGTCTAAGGAAAGAACAAAACGCAACCAGCGAGACTTCGGGCCGCCCCTTCATCTCCATCGAAAGAGGGCACAAAACCAGGGACAAACTGTGGGCCCCCGAAAAAAAATCGACTTACAAAAAAGGGACCCAGAAAGAAAACGCCAAGAGTTACACGGGGGGGGAGGGTTAGGGTTACTACTCACGGGGAACTGCACACCACCAAAGAATACGGGGACGGTTGGGGAAAAATTGGGAGGGGAAGTAGACGGAGGGATCGAAAAAAAGCAAGCTGTGCTCAAGTAGAAGACCGGGAAATGAAAAACTCCCCGTACACGGCCGCGAACAAGGAAGTCGGAATTCTTGGAAAACGGTAAGAAGACTGTAGAGGTCGAAAAGGGGGGGAAGGTGGGAAAAAGACGCGACTTGAACCAAAGTCTAATTGAGGTAAGGCAGAAAAAGACATGAAAAAGAGAGGTAGCCCCGTTCCCCGACAAAAAAGGACGGTTCGTTCAGGGGGGACTGGTGGAGAAAAAGTTTAGCAACAGGTAAGAAAAGAGACAAAACATTAAGGGAAATGACCTATTAGGGCTGGGGGCTTCCCAATGACTGGTTTCCATTCAGTCCACCCTCGTAAACTCTAAAAGCCGGGAGGTTCGGACGGCCAGATTTTTAATATATCGGGGGAACGAAAAGAACCGGGACGCTCGTTGGCAAAGGAGCGTGGGGGGACAAGATGCTGAAAAATTGGACGAAGGCGGATAGACCAACGAAACTCACACGATCACCCCTAACAACACGGGGTGTTTCCAAAGAAAGAGAGGCTTCAGCACTGGGGGAAAAAAACACCGGTCACTGAAAAACTACTGAAAGGTTAAAAAAAAACGGGAATAGGGGTGCAAGACGACCTAAAACAGTCTCCAGTACCAAATAGGAAAGATCAGAAAAAAGCTAACGGTCACGACGGGGAAGGGGAAAAGAAATATCAAACCGACTTCCGGAAGGGTGAAAAACTAAGGAACATAAGAAGGAAACGCCGGGTTGGGGATTTCGAGGGAAGAGCACCTTGGTGGATAGAGGGGTCAGAGGGGGAAAAAAAAAAATGGCCCAAAGGGGGAAGAGGCAAAGCCTAAACAGAAGGAAAACTGTTTCTTCAATAAAGTTTGCTGGACCTCCTTGTCCGAGAGGAAAGTGAAAAACTTCCGAAAAAAGGAAAAAAAGGGGGCTCTCCGGACGTGAGGGGGGAAAAAAAAAAAAAGTGACGAACAAACGGGGGGCGACACGTACTATGGAGGGCCCTCCTGGGGGGGACCGAAAAAAAGGGAGAAGAGTCACTACAGTATGGGAAATCTACCTATGACCATGAAAAAAAAAATCAAACAACTGTTTGGGGGACTGGTGGGGTACTAGGGGAAAAAAGGGTGTCACACGCGCTTAAAAGCAGGGAGAATAAATCCGCAAGGGCCGGCTCACAAACCCGGGACCAGGACAGGGTGGAAAAACAACAAATCGCGACCTAGAAAAAACAGGCGAAAAACCGCCTGGACCGAAAACTCTCACTCAAAAAAAAACGGAAAAAAAGGAAAGGAAAAAGATATCGGAACTTATGGAGGGCGGAAAAAGCAAACTGAGGTCGCTTTCCCGGGTCGTTTTGACAAAAAGTCGGACAGGGTTCGGAGGGAAGGGGAGAAAGGGAAGAAAGCAATGCGTCAACCGCCTGTCGGCCAAAGGGGGGAATCGCCAAAAAAAACAGACCTAAGAGCAAACGATGATATGAAAGAAAAAAGGCCGAAGGCGGTACGTTCAGGCCAAAAGGAGGGGGGAAATAAATGGGCATACCCTTGGCCCAACCGCCCGTAATCGGACGAAAAAGTTTTGGGAAGTCGGACCTCACGGTCCCCGAAAGGAAGACCGACGGGGCTAAAAACTCTTCTTTCCCAAATCAAGTGCACGCCCCGTGGGATGAAAAAAGGGGGGGAAAGAAAAAGTGGCAGTTGGTCGTGGCATAAAACCAAGAAAGACAAAATTGCCCTGGCCTGGGGGGGAGGGAAAAAAAAAACAGGGGGGAACATTGACGTCCGTCCAAAGGCCAGCACTTGTTGAAGGGACCAAGGGTACCACATCCGGGGCTGTCGTCAGAAAGAAACCCTCAAACAAAAAAAACAAACCATCCACAACAAATGAGAGGGCTCGCATCGGGGGGGGAGAAAGGAAACGTCCGTGGTGGTTGGGGGAATACAACACGGGACATGGGGGGGAAAGAGGGGACGCAGGCTGGCGACCCAGGTCCGGACCGAAAAAAAACAGAACGTCCCTTTAGGGGGACGCCCTGAAGTGGGAGAAAAGGTGGGCGAATTATAAAAAATCGTAGGAACAAGAGGAGGTGGTTTGGGCGGATCCACAGAGCACTTTGGTCGCGAGTCATAGGAGGATACGCACAAAAAAACGGAGACCTGTAACACCACAAAAGCGACACGTTAGAGCAAAAGAAAAGTGGCGGCTTCAAAAGTGGGTCTGAAAGTTCGGGGATCTGTTCCGACGACGTCGGAAAAGATGGGCGAAGTTAATTGACGAACCGGGGGGACAAACACCCGCACAGACTAGGAAGGCGTGAAAGGAGGGGTTGGCCAGGTGAACGTTCCGAACTTACAAAAGCAAAAATAGCAAAGAAATTTCGGTCGGGGATCAGGGGACTAGGAGTGGGGTGCAACTTTGTGGGAGTAAGAGAATATCCTTGGGTAGGAAAGGAGAGCGTGCCCTTCACATCTTGGGAGAAAGGTCACACCGAAGCATCTGGCCGGTCAGGGGGATAAAAGGAGATGGGGTTTAGTTTAACACTTCGGGGCTAAATTGGCTATCACCATTTCGGAGAATAGTTCCTAAAATGAAATAGGCGGGGATCACCTAAGATCATGGAAGGTGCCAAAAATCACTTGAGTCAAAACAGTACCCCATGGGTGAGAGGGGGGAAAAGGGGTATTTTATTGTTTCTTAGTACGTGTGTGCGTGGGGGAAAGGCTGACCAGGAGAGGGGGGGGAGTCCAGGGGGGAAAAGGCGGCAGAATGTATTGGGGGGGGTGGGAAGGGAGAGAACTGCGCACTACAGAAAATGCCAGCGAGGACGTTTCGTAAAAAAGGAAAAGATCACCGCCCCCGACTCGACCTCCAAAAAGAGGGAAAAAGGGTGGTATCACTGACGTTGGGGGAGGGAGGGGGGTCCATCCGGGTGGACCTGAAGGGAGAAAACGAAAAAAAAAAATCGGAGAAAAGGGACAAAAAAGCAAAGTCGCGGGGGGGCAAGGTGTATGGGGGTGAAACGGCAGTTCCGGTACGGGGGCTGGGGCGGGAGAAAAAACAGCAAAAAACGGGGGGTCCAGAGCGCTATCGGCTACTGTTGAAAAAAGGTACAACCAGCACAGGGATGGCTGGTTTAAGAAAAACTCCGAACGGAGGACTCTAAACACTGAAACTAAAAACATCCCCCTATCAGGTGATAAAAAGAAAAAGCCAATTAACTCTGGGTGCACGGAAGTAGGGAATCCTAAGCACGGGTATTCGAGGGGGGGGGGAAAGTGGAAAGACGGCAACCACAACACCCAATGGAAAGAAATTGTGGGGAATTGGACATTTTGATCCTCATTTCAAGAGGACTGAAAAAAGGGGGAAGACGCCCCAAGAGTGCCGAAAGGAACGGGGGGGAGCTGGCCCGTGAAATAAAACATCCCAATGTTCAAACATGGAAAAAAAAAAAATTCACCAGGACCTCATGTCCTATGAAAAAAGATCGCCCATGACAAGGGGAAAGAAGGAAAGAGGGGACAAACACAAGCAAGGGGCACAAAAAGAAAAACCCTTTGACGCCGTCAAGAAAAGAAAACAAAACCGAGGGGGGTTCGGTAGATGAGGGGACTAAAAGGGCAAAGAGCGGGTTACAGGAAGCGCCACCCTCCTTTTAAGGTAAACTTTTTGAGAGACAGGGTGACCGATGGACTATAATTTGGGGGAGGGAGGGGGGAACATGTATTCTCGAGGGGGACTACGTTCAGATTGGTTGAGCGGCCAAACCCACCATCCGGACTCCACCTCGTTACTGGTCACAGGAGAGGGAAAAAAAAGCCTGCAAACGGAAAAAACAAAGGTTAAAAAGTGACAACCGAAATGGGCTTTCAAAGACGGGGTGAAATCACGTGGGGGAAAACAACGCCACGGAAGGAAATGAAGACTACCTTAAGAAGGGAGGTCATAATACTGGAAGAGGGGGGGGAAAGGTTGGACAGAAGGAGGAAGAAAAAAGATTTGGTGTCCGACGAGTTCCAAAAAAGGCCAACCAAGGGAAAAAACGAGAACGCCGTTGGGTATGAGAGGGGCCGACTGCACTGGGGGGGAAATTTCGTCAAAGTAAACGTGCAAGTATTAAAAGTCCAAGGAAAGTTCCTCTAACGGAAAACCTGGAGAAAGAATTAAAAGTGGGCTGGTCTCATTTACAGGGGTAGAAATTAACCTAATCCTCTGGTATCGCCCGGGGAGGAAAAAAAACCCTCTAACCGAAGGAGGGGGAAAGGCACCGGACGACTAAAGGTGAAAAAGCCAAGGGGTGGGTAGGCAATGGTCAGAAAAAAAGGAGGGCGCCCCACCTCAAGAGATTAGGGCAACGAAGGGGGGTGCTTGGGGAAAAATCGACGTAATGCATACAGAAGGGCACGGTGAGCCTCGAAAAAAAAAGGTCGATGACGAGCCAATATGACGAAAAGAAAACGAAAGCCAGTGGAGACTGTGTGGGGAAAAGCTTAGAAAACTAAAAACAAAAAACGCGAAATGACGGAAAAAAAAAAAAAAAAAATCAAGGAATTGAAGTCGGGGGGTGCAAACCGTTCCAAGGCAGGCAAAAAACTGACGGTACCTAAAATCAATACAATGGAGCCGATACGGGGACTCTTGCAAAAAGTAAGGCCCCGTTGCCGGCCACGGAGGTCGGAGACCTTGAAAAAAATAAACTGCAGGAAAGAATGGCAACTCCTCCTTCGTCCTAAAAATGGGGCAAAAAAAACAAGGTTTTTTCGATGGGCCGCAACAGTGGGAGAAGGAGAGCAGGAAACAGAAAATAGTGGAGGGTTGAAAAACAGGGGGGCCGTGGGTCCTAGGGGACTGGGGAAAAAAAAAAGAAAGACGAGTGTCCAGGGTCGAGGGCCTTGCCCGCAAAAGGCCACCAGAAATGGCTCAGACAATTGTTACATGAAGCTGAACAGAGGAAGAGAGGGGGTTACATGAAATTGATAAAGTTTTAAAGGCCAAACCGAAATGGGTAACTCAACAGAACGCACACTGGGCGGAGGGTTGGGGGGTCGAAAAAACACGAAAAACGTGACAGGAAATCAATTTAACACCCTAGAAAGAGAACATGGCTAAGCTTTTTGGTGAAAAAGGAACAAGAGTTCTAGAGCGGTTGGCCCTGCACGACCCGAGATCAAAAACATCAAAAAAAAACGCGGCCGGGGTTCAGGTGGGGGAAGAAGGAAAAAAGGCAGAGATCCAGTAAAAAAAGGGACTGGAGGCGACCACCGGAAGCGGGATCCAAGAAAAGAAAGAAGTCAAAAACCGGGCAATAGAAAGAAAATCGGAGGGGTGGGACACAACGCGATGGCTGGAGAGGCGGAACCTGGAAAGAGGAGGAGACTTTGAAGAAAGAACTCACCAAAAGAAGGGAGGGCGCTAAGAATAGAAGTGATCTGTTAGCCCATAGCTAAAAGGTTCAATTCCAGAATATCGAAAAGTCAAACATGCCATCTGGTGTGAATATCAGACAACAAAGAAGGAGGGGGGAAATAAAGATCACTCTGGCTAAAAGAGGAAAAAAAGATAGGGCTCAATAAAAAGAGTAGTCAAAATGTCCGCGCCCTATTACAAGTCATCTCAGGAGAGCCACCCTTCGGGGGATAAGTCTCCAAGCACGAAAATTGGGAACATTGTCCATTCGGGGGCAAGTCCCATCTGTCCCGCTACCTAAAGATTCCAAAAAGGGAGGGTAAAGCCACTGAATGGGAGAGTAGGATTTCTTAAAAAAGGTACTTATCCTCAAGGACTCAAACTAAACAGGGACTTTAGGGTTGGAGACAGGTTTTAAAGAAGGGGGGGGGGGGGGCACCTAAGTGCTCACAACTCACCTCCGGAAGGGGGGGAAAAGATAACACTTCTTAAACCCAGAAAAAGAAAACTCCAAGCTGGAAAGAGGGGGGGCTCTTGTGGGAACGGCAGAGGAACCTTTCACACCAAAGAGAAAAAAGGGTGGGAAAGTTGCAACATGGTGAGCCGGGGGACCACTCCGGTCTAAAGAACGCCAGTCACCCAACTCGGAAGAGAAGGGGAGGAGGCTGCAAGCCCATTGAAAAAGGTGGGGGAAGGGAGAGTCCGGGACCAACGTAAACGAATAGAAAAAGACTTCAGTAGGGGGAAGGGCCAGGGACCACAAAACAACACTTAAAAAAACTTTCAAAAACTATAAAACCACAAGCAACGAAGGGAAACTTCACTGAACAAAAGCGCATGCAAACTCCGGAGTTAAAGGCAAAGAAGGCCAAAGAGTTCTTGACGGAAGAAAGGCGGGGGGGCCCTCCAAGATTTAAGGTCAAAAAAAAAAAAAAAAACGACCGTTTTTCCACACTCCCCAATGGCAGTTAAGGGGGGAAAAAGGGGGCAGCGGTCACCTACTAAAGGGACTAAAAGTCTGGGCGTGGCACATTTCGGCCAGGTGGAAAACCCGCCTCAACCGCGAAGCTGGCGGGGAAAAAGGAAAGGGGGGGGAGAAAAGGTGTTGAAAACTATATAGAAGCCCCAGTAGCAGTGGGGCAAAAGACTTGTCGAAAGAAAAAGAAAAGCTCGTCATGAGGGAACCGCGGAAGGCGCTATAACCGCATGGAAGGCCGTTCGGGTCATTTGGCCAGGCAAACCAGGAGGGTCGGCAGACAGGGGGGGCAAGGACCTCTGTCGGACCTAACGTAAAAATCCCAAAACGGAAAGGGGAACCGGGAGCATGTCATGAAATTCATACGTTAGGGTGGGATCAAGGCGCCCCAGAAATTGCGGAAGGATGAACCCAGAAAAGGGCCCTGCCTAGGGACGACCGGCCCCATTAAACCATTAGTTTAAAGCACAGGGGGACCAAAAAAAAAGCGCACCGGGCTCGCCACGCCAAAGACGACAGGAATGCGAGAAAAGAAATACACAACTGTCGAGATGAGGAAAGAGGGAAACTGAGAGGAAAAGTGTACAAGCCAAGTGTCGTCAACCCAACGGGGGAAAAAAACGGAAAGGTACTCGCAAACGACGGCGACTCCTCCTTCAAAAAGGCGGTGGGAAACCCCGGGCCAATGGGAAAGCGGGGGAAAAAGGGGAAACGTACTAACAGCCCATTCAAAGGAAGGTGAGTTCCACTCAAGGAAATGGAGGGAGGAAGCCAAAGTGCACATGAGAACACCACCTCGTATACCCTGAAAAATCCTGGAAATACCATAAAGATCTCACGGAAGGAACAATGTCAGAGAAGAAAAACCTTGGCCGACAAAATGTGCGGGCTTAAGAAATTAAGGGTCAGAAAAAACGAGGTGAAGATCTACCGAAACAAAAAGCACCCCTCGGTGGGGGAAGGGGGGAAAAACAGTGAAAAGGGCGTTGAGGAAAAAGAAAAAGAAGGGTGAAAACGTTGGGGGTGGTTTGTGGCAAAAGGAAGGAAGCCGGTGTATGGGGCCAAAAATCTACCAAAAAGAAAAAGGGGGGGGCGGGAAGTGAAAAAGTGGGGGGGGACGGGGGGTGGATCAACGGGGAAAAAGCAGGACCTATTACATCCACAGGGGAAGGGGACCGTGGGACCTTGTCAACGTACACAAGGGAAAGCAAGGCCCAACTCGAAAAGAAAACATACCAAACCAAAAAGGTTGGGTGACTTAGTGAAAAAAGCATCATCCTGAAAAGAACTTCGAAAAAAACCTCCCCTGCACTCAGGTTAACAAGAAGTTCGCGGGGGGAGCGAGCACAAGGGCAGTAGGAAGAACACATCCTTGAACGAAGGAAATCGTTAAAACAAAAGTGCAGGGACACGCCAAAAGGGAAAGCTTCCGGGGAAAACTGCAAAACGACCCAGAATCGGTCATACAGGGAAAGAAAACTCTGGTGTTACCACAGGGGGAACTGGCCCGTATAGACTGAACCAAAAATCAAAATCCCTGAAATTTCGACTGGAATTCGGATGGAGCCCTCTCGTCTTTGAGGAAAGAAGTCCCTTCAACACTGAAAGGTGGAAAAACAGCCACCCCACCGGCACCAAACCTACCGCACAAACCAAGACCCCACTAAGCGACGAGGTCACCGATTAAAGGGGGAGGGCGTGAAACAGCCCATGAGCGAGCCCCGGTTCACAAGGATAGGGGACCGCACGGACAGCAAACCCGAAAAAACACAAACACCAAGAGGGAAGATTAGACCCCCAATTACGGGCAAACAGGAAAAAGAGTCAACCCCACCAACTACAAACCATCGCCTTAAGAAGAAAAGAACCGCCAGACAGAGGACGTTGGGGGGGGGGGGCGTCGGGAAAGAACTCCGTGGAATACACCAATCCATATAAAAAGGACGTGGGACCTTTGGACTCATTGCTCTCGGCAAAGGGGAAAAAAAGAAGCGGCGAACTGGCGCAAGAATGGGAATGAAAAACATCCTCTCGCCACATCAAGCGCGGTAAACAAGAGAAGAATCGGATTGAAATTTGAAAGGAGGTTACTACTAGTCACGAAGGGGATGTACTCGGTCACTTTAATTCCACTGGTAACTTGACGCAAGAGAGTGGGACTTAGCATCAGACACCCAGGGAAGGGGGGAGAAGCTGAAACCCCTTTAAAACAGCGCATTTACGGGAGTGGTGGGCTGGTCTACGTCCGGGGGCGTCAAGGGTCAAGCCAAAAAAATGACTGGGGCCTAAAAACCTAGATGTCACGGGTCTGCAGGAGACAGGGTGGCCGAAATCTTCAGAGGGGAAAATAAGGGGGCCGGCCGTCTTCGGCAGGCCGGTCAATCTCAGTCCGCAAACGGAGGGACCAGCATCCGTTAAAAAAAGAAAAAGGTGGGGTACCGGAAACTAAGTCTTGAAAACTGGGAGATGCGGAGCTAAACAGAAATAGAGAGGACCCAATGCCAAAGGAGTTGTGTTCAACAAACCAAAGAGGTTAGACTGGGGCTCGAAGGAACAGCTCCGGGAACGAAAACGGGGTAAGCTGGACCTTGACGATGTTCGAAAAAAACCTCGACGAGAACCTCAAAACTCAGAAGAAAAAAAACACAATAAAAAACAAAAAAACGGGCAGCGAGCCGGAGAGGACAAGGAGGGTCCGGGAACACAAGCTTGGGGTGGAGGGGAAGGCCGCCAAGGTTGGTAGGGTCGCACCGACCCCTGTTTAACTGGAAAAGGAGGTGCTCAGCAAACACAAAAAAAAACAACAAGCAAGGGCCCGAAGGGAAATAGACACGGAAAACTGCCAAGTTGAAACGGGGGGATATAGGGAAAAAGTTACCACAAGCGAATTCGACGGGAAACAAAGGACCGGAGAGAGGGGGAAGGGAAGAAAAAAGTGGACTGTGAGCAAAGAAAAGGGTCAGAGTTCACGATGAAGCAGGGATGGGAAACGTCCGAAATGGGTACCGATGGGGCCAGGGAAACGGCCCGAAGATGGGGCAAAGGATACAGAGTCCCTGGGGAAAAAACTCAGAGAATTTTTGGAATGCGGGGCGGGCACACGTGCGCGGGCAAAAGGAGGACAGAGTTTAGGCCTAGAAAAAAGTAAAAAAGGGCCAGCCAAAGAAAAAAAAACCCGTTACCACCTTGTTTGGAGACCAACAAAGGAAAAGGAAAAAAGAACGAAACCACAGACCGCCAGTCCTCGCAAAGAGGGAAACTATCTCAAAACAACAAAAAAAAAGGGGTGGAAGAGGCGAGTCCTGTGCCGGGGGACGCTGTAAGGACATTGACTGGGAGGAAAGTATAATATGTGAAGGGGGGGGGGGGGAGCAAAGAAAAAACCAAAAAGGGAAAAAGGAAAGGTGAGGGGGCCAGGGCCAAAAACAGGGCTTAAAGGGACAAGGGGACATCAAAACACCAAGACCTCACAACCCGGAAGTAAAGAAACCATTGTATTGGCAAAAAAAAAAGGACGGGGGGAGTCCTGTACGGCAGGCCAACCGCATCTTGAAAAACCGTCGGAGAAAAAAACAAAGTCCAAGAGAAACCAAACGATAGCTTGTGTAAAGAAGAGATTTGACTTCTGACACACGCACTGAAAGAAAACCTAAGCTGCCTCAGGTCCCCTTCCCCCGTAGGGCAATCGAGTGGGGCAAAGGGGGGGCCGGAACCAAGGTCCAAAAAAAAAAATTGGTCATCGAAGAGAAACAACACAAAGGGTCAGAGGGGGGGGGGGAGTGGAGTACGGAAACAGGGAAGGAAAAGGACCCAAAGGCAAAAGGTGGCCGCCACTGAACAATGGGAAACAAACAAGAAAGGCGGCGCATAAGCCCCGACAACAGAGGAGAAACCAAAAAAACGGACCAATATCGGAGGGAATATCGGGGGAATCCGCCAAGAAGGAGGGGTTGGAGGTGGGGGGGAGAAAAAGTGGATTCAACATTTTCAAAGGGAGGGATCAAAAATGATTATGGGACTGACGAGTAGGTCGGAAAGAAAGTAGCCGGAACGGAAACAAGGGGGTCGAAGCGTAGTATGTGCAAAAGTAGTTCCAAAAAAGGTGTCTGAAGCCTAGGTATTCTGAAAAAGGTTGCGTGGGTCGCGGGTCGAGCCGGGGGGATGGGGCGCAATCGAGAACTCGGTGGGGGGGGTCGCATCCCGAGGACTAAGGTGAAAAAAAAAAAAGAAACCCTCTAACAGGGGGGGGGATAAGGATCCCGGCCCGTAATGCAGGAAAAAGGGCCGTAAAGAACTATCTTGGGAAAATCATTGGAAAAAAAAACCCGGGGAGACTCGTCCCCCTCTTGGAAAATAGGACTATGAAACACCGGGAAATGTGGAGAGAAACATCATCAAAAGGAAACGAGGACGAACGGGTAACTTGTCATGGGGTGGTGGGGAGGTAAAAGGGGAAAACGGGCCAAGAGAATGGAAGGACATCCAAACAATCCCAAAAAAAAAAGGGGAATATGAGTTCTTTATGGGCGTCCCACGGGGGGGGGAAAGTTGTGGTGCGATAAAAAAAAGCCCCTTTAACTCGGTCTAGCCTCAGGGTTCGACCGTGGAACTTAAAACATTAGATTCGGCCAAAAACGGTACTCTTCGGGAGGATGACGAAGTCGGGCAAAACACGGACGGCGTCAAGGGGGGGGGAATGGTTGCCGTAAAGGTCAAAAAAAAAAGCGCTTTCATAATAGAAAAAACAAAATTCATGGTGCCTCTGCTGCATGAGAGGGTGGCACAAATTTGGACGAAAAGTACCGACTTGGAGAGTGGGACCGAATTCAAAAGTAGTGAACACCAAAAAAAAAGTGTCTCCAAAGGGCGGTCTGGGTGTGAGTGGAGGGAGGAAGGACCGGGGTCATTCGTTGGAAGGGGGAAAAAGGGGACCTATGGTGGTGGGGGCGTCCGGTGAGGCAGGGAGGGGACAGCAGATTGGGGGGCTTTCGGGTGGAAGGAAAGAGGTGTCGATTAAAAAAAACCACAGGTTCCTGGCCCATATGAATGTCTGACAAGAATCAGGGACCATCAAAACGGGGGAAAAATTCCGACCCAGAGGCTACGGGGGGGAGGGGGGGGGGGAGTGTAGGGCTTGGACTGTTTCTGGGACTGACTGTAAAAAAGAAGGGAATATTCAGAAGAAGGCAACGACGAAGAAAAGGGAGGAAAAATGGACGATTAAAGGCACGGGAAAAAAAAAAGGGGGGGATTTTATGGTGTCGGGGGGGGTCAAAACTAGCGGGCGGACTTGGGGGAATAATTTGCTCAAAAAAACAAGGATTCATAGCACGGGAGAATTCTACGGGGGGTCAATGTGTAAACCAACGGGTAAGCTGGAAAAAAAAAAAACACTGCGGGTTATTTGAAAAACAGCAAAATGCGGGTCAGGGGTAGGAAACGTTCGCTCACAGCGGAGTTTCGCATAGAACGCAAGGGGAAGCACGGTTCTGTGGCAGGGCTTAGGCTCAGAAGGTGTCGCTGGGGGTTCAGGGGGAAAGCACACGACCCAACAAAAGATCAACCTAATATTGTGGGAGAGAATTTGGTTTTTAATAATGGGGGGGGTCTACTTGTGGGGGGTCCACTTGCCGGAAGAGGAAAAAAAGTGAAAACCCGGGACAAACTTCAAAAAACGGCTTCTCACTTAGGGTGGGGAGCATGGGTCCTCACAAGATGGCACTCACAAAGACTTGATCATTGTCTTCTAGAGGAGAAGAATGAAAAAAAAGTTCGGGCCCTTCATATGACAACAAACCCATTCATGGGAAACGAAAAACTTCCTATTTGAAAAAAGACATTGCAAAAAGCAGGGGGGTAAAACACCCCAGAGGCTGTTTGTTGGTGGGGACTACTTCAGAGGTGGGCATCCTTTCATGATGAAAGAGAAGGCCAAACTAAAAAAGGGGGGTCTGAAAGGGGAGATATTTGAGACCCAGGGGGGGGAATAGAGGTAATTTTTCAGATAAGCCATGGAAATAAAAGGAAAAGGACCCTAGATTTTCTATTGGTGCTAAAAGGGGAATCTGGGCCAGCAGAAAAATACCTCCCAAGAAAAATGACCCTGAGGGGCCGGAAAGCCGTTGGGAAAAAAGGGGAAGGGGTTCCGCAGAAAGGTGGTCCAGGTGGAAAAAAACTGGGGTGCATTTCCTCAGGGGGTCAAAGTGGACCGGGGGAACAGCTCCAACGAAACTGAAACAACGGGTAGACAAAGCCTGGAAAAAAGAAAAAAAGTCTCCGGTCCCCTAAAGTACTTTGCTGCCACACGGTGGATACGAGGGTGGGGCCGAGGGGGGGGAAGAGTTTTCCCCCTAGGATTGTTAGGGGGAAAAGCCAGAATAGACACATAAAAAATTTGTTTGGATAAAGGGTTGTCTTCGGGGGGGGAAAATGGAGTTCTTAAGCACTGTGTTATCATGCCGGAACTTCCTAGAAAAAGGTAAAAAAAGGCAAAACGTAAATTGAAGGAAAAAAAACTTTAGAGTCAAACTAAATTTAATTTCGAGGCCTTTGGGTCCAAAGAGCGAATCCCTCTTAAGGGGAAAAACTAAGACTACTCCTGGCCACTCGGGAAAGGGACGAACTGGCAGACGTCCCTCAGTCGGCTTCCGTTTTTGGACTGTGGAAGCCACGCCACGGGGAGCGGGAACTGCAGACTAAAAAAGGTTGTAGAACCCACCCTGTTGCTGGGGTCACCAAGAGAATACGGTCATGCATCATACAACGCCGGGGAGCAAATACGGGGGGGTCCTATGACGGCTCGGCGTAACGGAGACAGGGGGAGGGCAAACTTGGGGGGAGAAAAAGATCAAAACCACTTGCAAATAGAAAAAAAAGAGCTAGGGCCAACTCAAATGAAGGACGACCTTCAGAGTGGGGGTTTTGGGGGTCTGGAGGTTAAGTGAAAACTGGACTATCCGGACCGTCGTCGAAGTCAAACAGGGGGTTGGGCCCAATCTTCTGGAGCGAGAAAAAGGAAGAGGGTTAGGCAAACAGACCAAAGTTCGGGAGTATACCTTGGGAATTGATCACTAGGGGTGAAGGAGAGGTAAGCTTCAACTGGGGGGGGGGGTTGCGGATGAAAAAAAGACGACTTGGGGTGGGCGGAAGGGGAATGGAGCAGACTGTTCAGGGTCCGACATCAGACAAGGAAAGTTGGGGAAAGAGTGAAAAAAAGAAACGGGGGGGGGTCACCTCGACGAGGGGGAGACTTTTCGCGGTCGAGGAAAAAAAAAGCAGGGACCTAGGA